>Ga0247610_10000329_pt1 | contig 73004 bp, 82 predicted proteins | sample 174DNAGHGhighgp2_FD_193483 | JGI IMG/M metagenome (GOLD analysis project Ga0247610, IMG submission 193483) | Sheep rumen microbial communities from Palmerston North, Manawatu-Wanganui, New Zealand - 1742 DNA GHGhigh gp2 | ecosystem: Host-associated > Mammals > Digestive system > Stomach > Rumen...
GGTATATCAATATCGGCGTCACATCTATATGATGATGACGCTTTTTTTGTCAGTTTCGTTCAAAGGCTAGGATGGAGCGTTCATACCGCTTAGATATGGGTTCGATTCCCTTAGCTGACACCAAAAATGCGGCAAAATAAATAAAATTTTATTGACAAAAAGGAAAATTTATTATATAATATAATTGTAAAAGATAGGAGGAAATTATATGATAAGTTTAGATTTAGATGTTGATATAAAAACTTTACAAATAATGTTATTAGGCTGGGATTACGATATTGATGAAATAGAAAATATGTCTGCAGAGCAATTATTTGATAAAGTTAAACAAATTCTTGAAGTATATTGTGAAAAAGAAAGTTTAAGACAACAAGAACAAATTTTTATGAGTAATGATAGAAAAACCGTAGATAAATATATTGATTTTTTAAAAAGAAAGAGAGATGATTGTTAAAATGAGTAATGTATATTTTGTATCAGACACCCATTTTTCCCACAAAAATATATTAAAATATGAACCAATTCGTATTGATTTCGTCGCCAAGTTCATGTCAGAACACGGTAGCAGAAAAACTTTTGACGAAGCTCGTGAGTTTTTAATAAATTGTATTGAAACAGGAGAAAATATTGAAACCATGCTTTATTGGCATGATGAGGCACTTATCGCCGCTTGGAACTCACAAGTTAAGGACGACGATGTAGTATGGTTCTTAGGTGATTTCGGTTTTAAAGATACAAAGAAGATGCAAGAAATTGGTCGTAGATTAAAAGGTCATAAGCGTATAATTATGGGTAACCACGATAGAGAAAAGCCTGAATTTTACTACACTTGCGGATTTGAATTTGTTAGTCCATATCCAGTAGTATTAAAGAGACATTTTATTCTATCTCATGCGCCTTTATTTAAAGAACAAGCTGAAGATGGAGTAACAACTAAAGCTTTACCTATGGGACAGTTCTTTAATATTTATGGACACGTTCACAGTCATGGGGATTTTAAAACCATAGATGAAAATAGTGCATGTGTTTGTGTAGAACGTATCGACTTTACTCCTGTAAAATTACACGTATTCGATAGTTATGTTGAGGGTAGCGCAGGAAATCCCGCAAAGAATAGACAAAAGTAAAGATACTTTTATTAGTATCTTCTTTGGACCCGTAGCTTAATTGGTCAGAGCAGCGGACTCATAACCCGCCGGTTCTCGGTTCAAGTCCGAGCAGGTCCACCAAAATTTTAAATTGAGAGGAATTAAATATGTATAAAGGATTATATGATAAGTTTTCAAATTGGTTCAGAGGCGGCAATATTTGGCTTTATTCAGACCCACATTTTGGCGACGAAGAAATGAAGGAAATCCGCAAGAATTATATTAGTGATGAAGAACAAATTAAGCGTATCAATTCAAAAGTAGGAAAGAATGATACAATTATTTTCTTGGGAGATATTGGTAATGTTGAATGCATTAAGAAAATTCGTGGCTATAAAGTATTGATTATGGGTAATCACGATAAAGGCGCAACTAAATATAAGAGAGTAGTAAAAGAAACTCAAACTTTTAATGCGGCTGAAGTTACGGTTGAAGATTTAGATAAAATTAAAGAATTAGGTTTTAGTTTTGTAAATCAACCTGATAAAGTTAAGGAATTGGGATTAGATAAGTATTTTCATACAATAATAGAAGATAATCATTTATTTGATGAGGTATTTGAAGGACCTGAGTTTATTAACGATAAGATCGTTTTATCTCACGAGCCTTTAGATTTATACGCATTCAATATTCATGGACACAAGCACGATTTGGAATATAAATATGACGATAAGCACTTAAATATATGTGCGGAAGCAATAGATTATACACCAATTAGTTTGCTTTCTCTATTGAAGAATGGTGTAGCAAGTAAGATTGACGATATTCATAGAATTACTATTGATAAAGCAACAGAGAGAAAGAAAGGAAAATAATATGGAATCATTAAAGGATTATTTAGAGTATTATTCCAAGTATGGTATTGAAGAAAAAGAAATTGTTAAACAATTTATTACAGATAAAAATTTGGAACTAGATTATTCAAATATGATTATGGAATTAGTTCAAACAAGATTGTATAAAGAACAATATAAACAAGCAAAAGCAAAAGAAGTAATATTATACTATAATAGTTGTTGCGGACAAACTCATAACAAAGAATGGACAAATGAAGAAAATACTTTATGGGATAAATGGGTTATTGAATATGCATTAAATTTTGAATTAAGTGAATCAACAAAAGAGATTATCAAACAAAAAGTGCCGCAAATGATCGCTCCAAATTGGGGTTTTAGAGGATTACTTGCATATATAAATAAAGAGTGCGGTGTTCTTTTTAAAGACCAAAAAAGTAAAGATGACTTTGATTTATTACAAGTGCCAAAAAGTTTTGGAAATTACTAATGGGTGGCAATAATGCTGCCTTAAATATCGGCTTAGTATAACGGTATTATAGCGGCCTCCAAATCCGAAGATAGAGTTTCGACTACTCTAGCCGGTGCCAAATGAAATAGTAGAGGAGAAAATATTGTTTTTCTTCTCTTTTTTATTGACAATAAGCAAAAAATATAATAAAATATAATTGTAAAAAAGAAATAGAAAAATAGGAAAGTAGAGGAACAAAAAATGATAGTATATGTATTAACACATTGTGCGGCAGAAGAAAATTATACACCAGAAGTTTTTACAGATGTAGAAAAAGCTTATAAGAGATTAAAAAAAGTATATGAAGATTGTATAGAGGATGACGAGTCCGTAGTTTCATGCGATCTTTATGATACATCAGCGTGTATTGTATATGTAGATGATAGTTATGATAAGTTAGATATTTTTTCAGTTGAGGTAGAATAATGAGTAGTTTAAATTTTGATTTTGAAAAGAAATTATTAAATTTTATAGAAAAGAATTGTAATTGCAATTTTAAAGTTGAAATTATTAAAGACGCATCCGGAGTGCATATTCAAAATGCAGTAGATAAAGCCGCAATTTATAAAGAATTAGAAAATATTGACGATATGTTAATAGAAATGAGTGGATATGATAGAGAGACTGAACAAATTGATTTAGAAGATAATATCACTTTAGCTTGTGATAATATAAGAGATTTATTGGAAGGAGAATAAAAATGTTAATATTCGCATGGATTTTATGGAGTTTATATGTTTTAGGTTTTACTACTATTTTAGCAATATGGGTTGGAGCAATGTGTGCATTAAATGATAGCAGAGAGGTTCATATAAATATTAACTTACTATCAGTTTTAATGAATATCGCAGTATTCGTGTTCTTAAGTATATACTTGTTCGCATAATTATAGATGTAAAGAAGAAAATGTTGATTTTTCTTCTTTTTTTATTGACAAAACGTGAAATTTGACTTATAATAATAATGTAAATAAAGATAAGGAAAGTAGGTAGTAACTATGAATAATGTGGTTGAATTGAAAGCAAAAGCTTTTGACTTAATTGATATTAAAAATGTAGATATTAAATTATTAAAGTGGGCATATCCTAGTGTAGAAGCTTATAATGTTAAGGTAAGAGTAGAAAAAGATTATTGGTGGAGAGAGGAATTAACAAAAGAAGAATTTGAATTTCTCGGTAGAATGGTAGGTGCTGAATAATGAATAATTTATGGTTTGAATTTTTAGTTGATAAATTCGTAACAGACGAAACTGATATTCGTTGTTGCGGCTCTTGTCAAGGCGGATGTGTTAATCCTGCAATTTGTGCTTTTATCTGTTGCGGAATTCCAGTTGAAAAGTTTAAAGAATATGTTAAAAAAGATATTGATAAATTAAGACAAGAATTTCGTGAGAAGAATGATTTGTAATAATATCTAAAGAAAGCTGGTAAAAATTATGAAATATAAAATTTATAGAGGATTTGACGATTGGTATGAGTTATATGAAAAATATGAACATGCCGATTTTGATGATAATTTAGAAAGAAAAGCTTTTAGAGAAGAATTTGAAACAATTAGTATGTCTATGTGGCATCATTATATAAATCTTGCAAGTAATGACATTGAAAAACAACAAGAACTTGCAGAAGCACTAGCTGAGATGTGGTGTTCTGGTATAGGTTGTGATTCAATAAAAGGTGCTTATGAAGATGCATTGGACTATCTACGCTACGCAAGCGATAGAATGAATATAAATAGATGGATGCGTATTCGTATTTTATTAAATTATGATGTTGAATAAAATATTTAGAAAGGGAATGAAAAGATGCAACTAGAATTATATGGTTTTGAAATAAAAATAAAATCTTATTTTACTATCACTATTGATGGTCTTTATTTAACTGGCAATATAACATTTGTTGATATCTTTGATATACCAATGTATTTAACTAAATATATTGTAGACATTCCTGATATTTTATTATTTAATGATTATAATGAAGCTTTAAGATGTGAATATGAAATGCTTAAAAGACATTATTTATTAAGAAAAAATTGTAGTGTTAAAATTGTTGAAATAAATAAAGCGGAGGTAGTTAGATATGATAGATAAAGCGTTAGATAAGTTTAAACAAATAAACCAAATAAATCCTAATGAAGCATTAGAATGTCTTAAAAGTATAGAAGAACATTGTAAAAGTGATTATGAATATTGTATTAGTTGTTATGATTATGAAAAAGAGTTGTCTACTATTAAACAAGCATTAATTAAAGCACAAGAGTTAAAAAGTGAAAATAATGCTTTACTTGGTGAAAATAATGCTTTACTTGAAGAAAATAATAATTTATATGTTGAATTAACATTTTCTGATAAGCAGCATAAAGAGTTAATAGAAAACACAAAACAATATAAAAAGATGCTTGAGATTATTAAAGAAAAAGATGTTGATATTTATATTTTACAAAAATGCAAAACAGTTGATGAATATAACTCTAAAATTGTTCATATTGTTGGAGAAACTAGAGAACTTGCCGAAGAAGAATTCAAATTATTAAAGGAATGGTTAAAATAATGAAAAAATTAACAAAACTAACTAAATAAGATACTTGGGAATTATTTGATAGATGGATTTTTATGGACATATCACATTTTACAGGCGACGTTGAAGATAATTGTCTAACTGATGATGATGGCTATGGTCATTATATTTATGCCGATAATTGTAATCTATATGTTAATAAAGAAGAGTGCGCGGACTTACATAAATTAGCTAATTATGGTTTTCATAGATTAGAAGAATTTATTGAACTAATGTCAAATGAAAAATATTATCTTATAGGTGTATTTTGGTATAATAAATAAGGAGTGAATAATATGATAAAATTAAATGTAAAAGGTCATAATGATATGTGTGGTGGATATTCATATTCTGGACAAGTGTCATTTGATGGAAAAACTGTTAAAGAAGTATTAGACGAAATTAGAGAATATGCAAAAGATCAAGATGCAAAATATCTAGGAGATGGTTTTGGCAATCCTGAAAGTGGAGGTTGTGATGCTTGGTGTATTAAAATAGATGATGTAGTTTATTGGAATGGTTGGGTGCCACAATCTTGGGTAAAATATGGTGTTTACGACCATAGTTTAGATAATCTTATTGTAAAAGATGTTCGAGTACACGGTGGTTGGTATTGTTTTTATGATTTTGAAATAATTACAAATAAATAGTAAAATGCAATTAATTAGTTTATTCTACTTGACAGAACGTAAAAAATGTAATATAATATTTGTAATAGGAGTGGTGTAATATGAAAAAACTGCAAATTTTAATTCCACATTACAAAGAAGATTTTAGTATAATCAAGCCTTTATTGGATTCTATAAATATTCAACAGAATATTAATTTTGATGATATTGGAGTTATTATTGTAAATGATGGTAATGAGGTTATTATAGATAAAAATAATTTTAATAATTATAATTATGAAATACAATATTATATAAATGAACATAAAGGTGTGTCCGCAACAAGAAACGCTTGTTTAGATAAAGCAGAAGCAGAATATGTTATGTTCTGTGATTGTGATGATATGTTCTCTAATATTTGTGGATTATGGTGTATATTTAGAGAAATGAATACTAAAAATTCTAATGAAGAAAATGTAGGTTTCGATGTATTAGTTTCAGTATTTATGCAAGAAAGCCATGACCCTAAAACTAATACAATAACTTACATAAATCGCGGCGACAAAGATAAAGATGGTTTGGATTCTGTATTTGTTCATGGCAAAGCTTATCGTAGACAATATTTATTAGACAACAATATAAGATGGTGTGAAAAATTAACAATTCACGAAGATAGTTATTTTAACTGTCTTTGCCAAACTCTAACTAAAAATATTAAGTATATTTCTACTCCATTTTATCTGTGGAAATGGCGTGGTGAATCTGTTTGTAGAAGTGATGAGAAGTATATATTAAAAACCTATACTAATTTATTAGATAGTTCAGATGCATTAGTAGAACAATTTATATTAAGAAAGAAGCTAGAAAATGCTCAATATAATATTACTCATATGATATACAACACTTATTTTACAATGAATACTGACGAGTGGTTAGCGGCAGAAAATAGACCTTATAGATTAAAAACTGAAAGACATTTTAAATATTACTATAATAAGTATAGTTATCTTATGAATGGAATAAAACCTGAAGTTAAAATGCAAATAATTAAAACTTTAAAAACAAACTTTTTTAATAAAGGGTTAGTTATTGAAAAATTTTCATTTGAAGATTGGATTAGATATATACAAGGATTAAAAGATGAGCAATAGATAAAAGGAGCATTAAAATGACAACAAAAGAAATATTAACAGCAATAGCGATTTTAATGGAAGAAAATTTTAATGAATATTTTGAAGATTATGATGCACAAGTTCGTCATATAGTATTAGACAATCATAAATATGATGTTTTTTCTGACGATTTAAGACTTTTTAGTGAATTACAAAATAAGCTTGAAGAATTAGATAATATAAAAATGAACAAATAATTACATAAAATATTGACAAAGCTCATAAAATGTAATATAATATATTTGTAGAAAGAGTGATAAAATGTTTGTAAAATTAAAACCAATAGATAAAAATATGGAAAAGAAAATAATAAAAAATGGCGGCGTTTTAGTAGAAGATAATTGCTACATTTTTTTAGTTGATGATAATGAAGTAATGCCGCTATTAGAGAGACTTCTTTCTATTGATGAAAATTTAGAGAAATATAATTATTGTAAAGAACCACTTTTTAGTTATTATTATGATTATAATACTCAACATTTTATCATTAAATATGAATAAAAAGAGGTGAGATAATGAGACAATTACAAGTTGTAGTTCCTAGTGCCGCAGAAGCTGAAAGAGTTAAATTTACTGCGCATTTAGTATCTATTGCATCTCGTTATGTCAGTGAAATGTATATTACAAGCGAAAGAACTAGCATTGATTTAAAATCAATAATGGGTATGATGACTATTGTTATAAACTCTGGAAAGACTTTTGATATTGAAATTACTGGAATTGATGAAGACGATGCGGCAAAAGCTATTACAGATTACTTTATTGAAGGGAGAATGTAATAATGAGTGAACAAGAAAAGCAAAGAAGACTAAAATTGGAAAATAAAATGTATATACTAAAAATAGTAGACTTAGTAATTTACATATCTATTACAATTATGCTATGTTTAAGTCTAATTTTTGATTGGTCTATGTGTAGATATATTACATGCATAATCTTCTGTTTAACTATAATTAGTGATTTAGTTGTAGAAAATTTAATATATAAAGAATATTTATACTCAAAGATAGAAGATGGTTTGAATGAAAAATAGGAAACTTTTTAATAAAAGAGTATCTAAAAGACATGTAAATCAAATTTCTAAGAATAGAACTTATGAAAATAGATTGCCTATTTTTTGGTATATATTATTTGCTATTGGAGTATTTGTGGCAATATTTATATTTATAGGCTATTGCACTACAAAATAGTGAGGAGTGATAAAATGTTTTTAGATTTAACAATATCTTCTGCTATAAGTACTGCTTTAATTTTTACTTTTTTAATAGCAAGTTTAATTTCTTTTGTGAAAAAGTAAAATTGACAATTAGTTAGAAAAATGCTATACTAATAATGCAGTGATAGAGTGATTTGTGAGTCGTGGTAGACTTAAGCAACTTAGGCTCGCGGGAGACCATCGAAAGTCGGGGGAGACTACTGATGCGTTAACAGCTAAGGCGCAGGGGTGTAACGCTGCTGCTATGTTTCGTCCTCAAGCAGACGACACTGTAGGGACTTTGTCCCTTTATTTTTTTAAGAGGTGATTTTATGGCAAGACGACAAAAATTTGATGTTAAATTACCATCAACTCAAGCTTATATATACATAATGTTTGTTCCTAAATCTCAAAAAAAGAAATGTTATGTTGGACAATCTGCAGCTGCAAATTTTTCTCGTTTAAAAACTCACTTTGATAATACCTATAATAATAGAACAGAAGATAAATCGACTGAATTGATTAGAGAATGACCATTAAAATATATAGATTTTTATTGTTATTTTGGAACTGAAAACGGATCTACTTATTTTGGTATTCCAAAAGAAGTTTTTATTGAATTTTTTCATAAATTTCGTCCTGTTGGAGGACAAAGAATTTCTAATGATGATAAAGTTTCTGCAGAAATTAGAAAAACATCAAGTGGAATAACTATAAATTTAGATTTTTTAGACGATGAAGAAGAAATATGAACTCCTTCTGTTGGTGATATTTTAAATGCGGCAGAAATTTTATGATCATGTAAAATGCAAATGCTAGGTTATGAAATGTTAAATGCGGATATGGGTGGTCAACAAATAGTATGAGAATATCAAGATTTAAATGGAGATTGAATCCCAATTACAGCAAACAAAACTACAATTAGCCAATTTACCAAAATTCTAATATCTTCATTTTTAGATAATAATACTAGAGCATTATTAAGTAGTTTGAAAAATAAAATCGATCCATTAATAGAAGAAATGTTAAATGAAAATTTTGCCGATTTAATGTCATATAGTATTGTTCATACTTTAACTAATACTCAAAATTTAATGTCTAAAGACTCTACAGTTGATTTAAGAAAAACAATTATTAGAGTTATTACAGCAATTTTTAATGGAACAGCAAAACAATATAAAGTTTTTAATTCAGATTTATATAAAGCTTTTCCTAATTTTATAAGAAAATTAATTGACACGCTTACACCTGAAGAACGACAATTATTAGGAGATGTAGATATAGCAGAAAATGTAATAGTAGATAGTCCTATTATAACAAATCTTGTTGATTCACTTGTACAAGATCTTGCCGGAAAACTTACAACAAGTCTTTTAAAATTAGATAAAAAATTATTTAAAAATAGTATAATAGACTGAACTTTTTATGTAAAAAATAATATAATCTCAGTACGTGGAAAAAATGGATATAATGAAAAGAATGATATACAACAATCTTTTACTGCATCAGTAGAACAAATGATTAATCCTAAATTTGGTTTTACAATAGAAAGTAATATTGGTTCTCTACTAAGAAGTGGTATTTCACATCCAGATTATATATTACCAGATGAAATAAAATGAAATTGAACAGTAAATAGATTTAATAAAATTATTTCAAGAGTAAAAGATGAAACAAAAGGATTAGTTGCCATAAGTAATAATCCAAAACAAGCTTCTGAATTAGCATTGTTAGATGGAAATTATGCCTTATTGCCTAAAAAGACTGCAGAAGAAAGAGAAGATACATTAAGTGCAAGAGTTAGAAAAGAATATATGAATTACTTATCAGTAAATAATTTAATTATATCAAAATGACGAACTTTCTTTTCTAATTTATATAGTGCAGGTGATTCAAGATGGGAAGTAACGACCATAGAAGAAGGAGATATCGCTTTTTTAAAGAATGATACTATAATAAAGCAAATAAGTGTAGATCCAGTTAAAATAGGATTCTTTATTGATGATAAAAGTACTTTCTTTATATCAGGTTCTAATTCTTTAAAGAAAGCCTATGTTATTTTTTAAAATTTTTAACATATTATTGAAAAATTTTCTTGACTTTTTCTAAAAAAAATATCATAATATTATTGGTATTAAGGAAGTGATAATATTGAAAGCAAAGAATTTAATTAAAATTTTAAATCGTGAAAAGAACGCTGAAATAACAATTTGCGGAAAACCAATAAGCGGCTTCAATATTACTTACTCTTGTGATTCAAATGGTGAATGGTATATTAATTTAGAGCCAAAGCAACCTGTTGAAGAACAAAAAAATATTGAAAATTAATCAAAAACTTCTTGACAATACAGAAAAAATTTTATATAATAATAATGTAAATAAGAAAGAAAAAATATTTTGACCTAGGCAAGTCATTAAACTGCTAGATATTAGCATACTCACGAAGCCTCTGTTAATATTGGGAAAATGATAGTCGTTCCTTAAAGTATTATCAAGTGCGCACACGGACGGAAAATATAGTGAAATTACTATATCAACCACAAAAAGAACAAAATTAAGAAAAAGGATGTATTCACAAATGGAAGACGTAAAAAAATCAAACAAGGCAACTGAAATTAAGTACACTGAAAATGAATTAGCTGCTATCGCAGTATTAGAAGCTAATGCTAACGGCATCGACAATGCTAAAACTTACTCTGAATTAGGTTTAACTTCTGCAGTTTTAACTTCATTAGTTAAGAAGGCTACTGATGAAAGACCAATGGCTGAAGGATTTACTAGAGCTAACGTTTGCAAGGTAGATGTTGAAAGAACAATCACTGAAGTTAAGGGATTCAAAGGTTATTATATTGACTAATTAGTTTTTGAAACTAATTATCCTGTTTATCAAATAGATTAGTAAGAGTTGACACTTTTTACAAGTCAACTCTTCATTACATCTATTAAATTCAATAAATTTTTAAGTTGCAAGGGAGAAAAGATGGAAGAAGTAAAACAATCACTTGCTTTTAAAGATTTCTTACATAAGTTAGAAAATAAATCATTAGAAGTAAAAGAAAAAACTAATGGTACAGCAACAATTCAACAGACAACACGTAATCAACTTCGTGAAGAAGGTGTTGCCGCATTACTAGAAGATTTAAGTGCTTTATATGGCGATGAATTCGATATCGTTGAGACAGCTGATGGAATTTGCTTTGTAGCGGAAAACGAAGAAAGTAATATCACAATCACGTGAGAACTTAAATCAACAATTAAATCTATTGATTACGACCCATTTTTAGAGGCCGATCGATATGACGAAATGCGTGCTGAAAAGACTGCGAAAAAAGAAGCCAGAGAAAAAGAAAAGGCTAATAAAGAAGAGCTTGTAAGAATTAAAAGAGCGCAAAAGTTGGCTGAAATTGAAGCTAAAAAGAATAGTTAAAAAATACCTACATATGATAAATATGTAGGTTTTTTATTTTTGATTTTATTTACAAAAGTAAGGAATATAAAATGTTTTTTCTAATAATGAAAGATAAAGTGATATTAATTTTTGAAAAGCATAGGAACATATACTATATTATTTATAGAAGAAAAGGAAATATAGGCACGCAACTCCACCATTTTATTCGTATGTAGTTATTTTAGTTGGCTGCATAAGTCCTTTTCTTCTTTAATTTTAATAGTAGTTTTGGAGTGGTATAATGGCTAAAAATAGCAGAACAGAAACAAAATTCGATTTCAACAAAGAACAAAAAGAACTTTCACGACTTATTTTAGAAAGAAATGATGAAGGAAAAGTTATCTTTTGCGAAGGTAGAGCTGGAACAGGAAAAAACTTTACTACAATATGAAGTTGTATAAAGAAGAAAGAAGATTTACAACATATCAATCTATATTATACTCGTGCTGTAGTTGGTGTAGATGATGAAGAGTTAGGATTTTTACCAGGTGAAGTTGATGATAAATTCAGTCAATATATTTATCCATTACTAGATAATTTAGCCGCAATAGTAAGAATTTCTGATGGTGTCTATAATGTAAATAGTTTAAAATCTATGTGACAAGCGGCGCCAATTGCATTTTTAAGAGGACGAACTTTCGACCAATCAATGTTTATTATTGATGAATGTCAGAATTTAAGTTATATGCAGATAAAAACAATTTTAACAAGAATTGGTAAATACGCTACTTTTATCTTACTTGGAGATCCAACTCAAATAGATAATGTAAAACAACAAAAATTAAGAAAAACTCGTGGATACTGTGATTTTGAAATGGTAATGAATTTTCTTAATGAAAAAGGTGTTAATGTTGTTCATATGAAAGAAGTAAAAAGAAGTGGTATGGCTGGTCAATTAAATGATTGGTTTGAAGAATTAGAACAGCAACAAAAATCATAAAAAGAGAATAATTAGATAGTGCGATTTTTGATTATTTTATTTTTATTTTTTATACTAATAATGGGTAAGAAAATAACGAGGTGGTTTAAATGGCAAAACAACTAACCGAATGACTTGATGAATTTGTTAATAATGGAGCTAATCCTAATGATGTTCCTAATTGGCCTGAAGAAAAAGGCGGATCAACTCAATCTGATTGAGGACAAACAGATTCAACTAAACCAGACTTTATAAAGAACAAGGAATTGGTAACAGATTTAATTAAATCAGATGCAGAAGGAAATGTGTATATAAATTCAGGATTTGTTAATCAATATACATTAGCTGCTGAATATGATCCTACTGTAACTTATTATGAAGCTTATATACCACTTGATCCTACAAAATTAACTGGTACTTGGGTTCCAGATGAAACTACTATACCAGTAGAATATGTAACAACCTTTACAGAAGGACAAGCCCTTATATATTCACGTAGTATATGGAAATTAGAATATATTGATAGTTTTAAACATCATGACAATTATACGATTTTAATTACTACACACTATTATGAAGATGGACAAAAGAAAACTTCATGAATGCCAATGTATTGGGATAATTGGAATATTGATAATATAGCTTTTAATGCAGAATTGCCTGAAACTTATAATTTTATACAATCTTATTTTATTAAACGTTCTGATACTCCTTTAAGTGCAGAATTGCCAACATTAGCAGATGTATTAGCATATGACCAATCTCATCCAAGTTATAGAGTTATTGAATTAACTGAACAAACATTTGTTCCTAACACTTATTATACATTACAAAATAATCCTACTTGGGTAAATGTTAAAGATTTAATAAACAATGGAAACTAGAATTTATTTTCTAGTTTTTTTATTTATAAACTAAAATTTTCTTGACAAAAGCGGAAAAAATTTTTATAATATAAATGTAAGATAAAAGAAAGGAAAGATATATATATGGAATTAAAAGACTTACTAAATTATGTAGAAGGATTAGGCTCTAATTTAACTAAGATTGAAATCAAGGTTGCGGCACAAGATGGTTCATATTTCGTTGATGAAACAAAGGAAACATATGTTTACGAAGATGAGTCAGATGCTAATGATAAGGTAGATGAAGTTCGCCAAAATCGTGGATTCAAAGGTGTAGATAAGAAAGATAAAGAAGCCAAGTGTAATAAAGATGGCGAAATGACTAAACCTGAAAGTCATACAGTAGTAGCAAAGCTATTACACTAATTAATTGAGGTGGTGATGCTATGGCATACGGTAGTTCTGGTATCTATTGTATCACAAATAGTTTAACAGGAAAAAAATATATAGGACAGACAAATAATCTAGCAAAACGTAAAGTGCAACATTTATCCGCATTAAGAACTCATGTTCACGATAATCGTTTGATGCAAGCGGACTGAGATGCAGATGCGGAAGCAGAGAAACATTTTAAGTTCGAAATTATTGAAAAATGTCCACAAAGTAAAATGAATGAACGAGAAAATTATTGAATTCAAGAATTACAAACTTGGGCACCTAATGGATATAATATAAATTGGAAACCTGTTAATCGTGAAAAAATAAAAGAAGCAAAAAAGAAAAAAGGTTATCATAAAACTCGTTAATAATTAAAATTATATGTAAGCGTGAATTTTCATCCGCTTACTTTTTAGGGGCTTAGTTTAATGGCAAAACACTGGTCTTCAAAACCAGCCGTCGGTGAAAAGTTGTAGTAGCCCATGCGGGTTCGAGTCCTGCAGCCCCTGCCATTGAGGTGTAAATTTGATTTTATGTCTCTTTTTTTGTATAATAATATTGGGTAAGAAGATTATCAAATTTAATGAGGTGACAAAATGTCTAAGAAGTTTAATGATTGGCTTGATGAATTCGTTCAACAAGGTGCAGATGCTAATGATGTAAGTAATTGGCCTGAAAATTCAAGTTCTGGTGGAAGTATCGGTTTCAAAGAAGGTTCTAAAGTAATTGTTGATTTTAGTCAATATAATTATGTAGTTTCTCATCATGGAGGAACTAATGTTACAGTAGTTTTTGAATTACATAATGTTAATGATGGTGGTATAGTCGAATACGATTCTATGATTACAGCAGCTATGGTAGTTGAAGCTAATGAGGCTGAAAATCAATTAGTCGCTTATTTTGTTGTAGATGGTGCATATTACCAAGTATTATCTAATTCAGTAGTTATCTATGAAGGAGATACTAGTAACGTTTACAATACTAGCAATTTACAAGATTTACCAACTGTAGAATTTACAATGGCTTCTGACGCTGATGGCTTAGTAGCTGTAGCTGGAATTGAAGGCGTATCAGTAGAATATTAATATGAAACAATATGACAACAAATTAGATATCACTAAGGCAGTTGTCAATTCAGAAGAAGTAATTATAAAATTAAAACAAAAATTTGGAACTCAAGGGGACATTGGTGCCCCTTGTTCTGGTTATTGGCTGCTTACTGATGGAACTCTTTTAAATTGCGGCGCTCACGGCGGTATTGACAACTTTTTAATTAAAGAAGGCTATATCATTAATTTATCAGACCATTTTACTGTTTATGATGGTAGTCAATTTATGGACTATATAAATGCTGTTCGTATCCGCAATGAAGTTCCGCATTTACATTATCCAGCTTATTTAACATTACCAGAAAATAATCTTACTTCTCAACAGTGAATCAAAGTAAGACAATGACTAGAAATCATTTTAACTAATTGTAAAACTTATCTTATTGTTGATTGTGATGGTTCTACAAAAAATTATCATAATTTTGAAGATGCTGACGCTATAGATGATATTAAAATGTGATATCGAACTAAAAATTTATAGGAGTTGATAAAATGAAATATTATGTAAGAACAACAGGAGAAAGAGATTTAAGTGCCTATTCTTTTTTAGATTATACTCCACTTTATGATTATGAACATAAACCAGTTCCTTCTTTTGTTAAACAAATGAGAATTATCTCTGAAGATGATGCTTTATTTATGGAAGATGATATTGTTTTTTGTAAAGATTTTGAGAAAAAAGTTCAAGAAGCAATTAACAAATATCCAAACAAAATTATCAACTTCTTCTTTCAACCTCTTGCATATTTATTGCCTGGCGAAGTAGAAGGTAGACGTTTTCTTTATAATCAGTGTGTCTATTACCCAAAAGGAATTGCGGCAAAAATTGCTGATGAAATGCAAAAATTGATTGATAATGGCATAAAATGGACTCAATATGACGAAATTCAAGCCGTAGCTATGAGTAATCTAGGTTTAAATTTTATCAATTATCGTCCTTGCTTAGTTCAACATATTGGAGCAAAAAGTTTATTAGGAAATAAATGGATGGCAGATGCAAAAACTATTTATTTTATTGACGATATTGAAGGTATGGATTATGATAATTGTAAATTAATGATTGAATACGGTTATCAACAATATGATAAACTAGGATTAAAATATACTAGACCAAAAGTTATATATAAGAACAAAGAAGCCAAATAATTTGGCTTTATTTTTTATTTGTTTATTTAAACTTAATATTGACAAAACTGAAAAAATTGACTACAATACTATTATAAAGGAAGTATAAGGAGTATTATAAAATGATAATTAAATGTTATAATGAAAAACATCCTTGACTATTATTCCTAGATATTGAGTTTGAACAATTAAAATTAGTGCAATTCTCAGGTGCATTATTTAAGTGAATTGATGAAGATACTTATCAGTTAGCGACAACAATAACTCAATATATTACTACATCAATTGGAACTTATTTTCAAGATTATACAAATATTTCTCAAGATTTTATTGCAACTAATGGCATACCATTAGAAAGCTTAAAGGATTTAGTATTTGGTGAAGTTTTAAAAGATATAGATATGAATGATTTGATGATTATTAGTCATGGACTTAAAAATGATAGATTAGTATTAAAAGAAAATGGAATAAACTTTAATTTTTTTACTACATCTGATAATAAAATCAAGCCTATTGATGGATATTGTACTTTCAATAATGCAAAAAGAATTCTCAATAGAGAAAAGAAATTAAAACTTGAAGACCTTGCGGAAGAAGCCGGCTATTATTTGAATTGCGCTCATAATGCATATAATGATATGTGGGCTACTATTTCTGTATTTACATTCTTAAAAAAATTAGATTATGAAAGGAAGATGTTGAAGAATGAAGGTAATTAATTTAAGTGATTTAAAAATTGAAAATTTAGAAGGAGAATGCATTAATCTTGTAATGAATATCGAGTATCCTAATCTTGATGAAGGTGTTATTGATATATATAAGAGTATTTACAATGTATTACGTAGAAATTTTGAAGAGTATATAAACGAAGGTGTCTTTAATAAGCCAGTGTTGTTTCAAATTATTGTAAATAATTGCGGCGACAAACTTGATGAATATGATATAAAATCTGTTGTAGATATGATTTTAAGTTCATTTAATATGCTTCTTGTAGAAAAAGAAAGAAGAAAAAGAGATTACCGTTTTGGATTAACATATATTCCTGATTTTAATAATATAAAAGATACACAACTTCATATTATGAAAATGATAAATTATAAAACTAAAGTTGATACTTTTAACTTAGTAATTAAATTTGAAACAGAAGGAACAGAAAAAGTGTATTATTATAATTTGATTGATTAGGCGGTGAAATAATGGATAAAGCGCAAAGATTTATGCGACATCTTGATATTTATACTGATGGTGCTTGTTCATCAAAGACTGAGATGGGTGGCTGAGCATTAGTTATTGTTGAGAACGATGAAGTTATCGGAACTAAAAGTGGTTATGAGCCATATTCAACAAATAATAGAATGGAATTAAGTGCAATTTTAACCGCATTGAGAATTGCGAACGAAGTTGAATCATCAAGAGTTGAAATAACAATCATAACTGATTCCGCTTACTGTTGTAATGCTTTCTTACAAAAATGGTATGTAAATTGGTTAAATAATGGTTGGAAAACTGCGGATAAAAAAGATGTTAAAAATCAAGATTTATGGAGTGAAGCAATTGCATTATATATAAAAAATAGAGATATTCATAATATCACTTTTGAAAAAGTAAAAGGTCATAATGGACAAAAATATAATGAAATGGTTGATAAACTTGCAGTAGAAAAAAGAAAAGAATTAGAGGTATAAAATGAAGATATTAGTTTTAGTACCAAACAATATTACAAATTTAGAATATTGTATGCAAATATGGGAAAAATTACGCCCAGAACTACAAGAAAAAAGTTTTTGTATTCCTATGTATATACAATATTTAGTTGAAACTGGTCAAGCAAAAGACCAAACTGAAGCATTCTTTTATGCTATGCGTTGTGCTGAAATGCTTTATAAAAACACAACTAAAGACGATATGATGATAATTTTTGGTAATATGAATAAAAATTATAAATTTGATACTATATTCAATTTCCAAAATAACACTTATGATAAATATAAAGATTATTTTATTGAAGCATTAAATGAAGTTATCAAACCAGATGGTGATGATGATTCAGCTTATAAATTATTATCTCAATATACAACGAATTTACATGAGGCAAGTGAAAGTTCATTAGTATTAATGAATATTGACGCCGCTTGCGATTTCTTAAATTCATATACAAAGACAAATATAGATAAAACATTAAATGAATTAAGAACTAATTATTTAAATAAATTAGACGAAATTAATAAAGAAGGTAAAGCTACTATTGAAGCAAAGAAGGTAATAAATAATGGCAGACTTAACTAGAGTAACTACTAAAAAACCTGACCTAGACAAACTTGATGACACACAAAGATTACCAGTAGAAGATGTAGTAAATGAAGATGCAAAAAATATTTTAATTCGAGCATCTGCTGGGTCAGGAAAAACTTTAACACTTACTATGGCTATTGGAAATTATAGATATGAATATATAAATGACTCTATTGTAGCAATTACATTCACTCGTGCAGCAAAAGCTGAAATGGAAAATCGTTTACGCTCAATGGGAATTTATGATGTTGATGTAGCAACTATTCACTCTTGGGCAAAAACAAGATTAGATAAGTTTGCGAAACAATATAATATTGAATTAGCAATAATACAAGAGCCTGAAATTAAGAAAATTCTAAAAGAAAAAATAATTCCTGAATATTTAAAAACTCATAAATCAATTAGAACAATTAATGTTGAAATTCTTCATAGTTTTATTGCGGGAGCAAAGAATATGGATGTAAGCGATAATTATAAGAAGACTCTTATGGCTCTTGAAGAAAGATATAAAGCTTACAAAAAAGAAAATGGGTTATATGATTTTGGAGATTATCCTAAATATTTACTTGATATAATGCTACAATATGATGAGTATATTTATGATATTGATGCATTATTTGTAGATGAATTCCAAGATGTAGACCCAGACCAATTTGATGTATTTACAAGAGTAGATACAAAGAAAAAATTTTATATTGGTGATTCTAAACAATCTATCTATCAATTTCGTTCCGCAGATGGAAAAGCATTTGATAAATTAGAAGATTTTAAAGAATATAATTTACAATATAATTATCGTAGTTATCAAGTTATAATTGATTTTGCTACTGAATTTTATATAAATATAAGAGAAGCAGTAGAGTATGGTGATGAAGTAAATATTACAAACTTTGTTCCTACTGGAGAAAATAATGGACTTGTAACTTGTAGTAGAGGAAAAGGCGGCGAAATTTACGTAATAACCGAAGATTTATGGGGCGGTTACTTTTCATGTGATAAATACACAGAAGATTCCTCTTGTTTAGTTGAACCAAGTCAGGCTTTTAAATATTTTATGAGTTTAAAACCAATAATATTATGTAGAACGAATAAACAAGTTCGTGAATTATGTGCAAGCGGACTTAATGCAACTACAATACATCAAGCTAAAGGGCTAGAATATAAAAATGTATTAGTAGTAGATTTTAATATAGGAACAGAAGAAGATTTAAATATTGCTTATGTTGGATTGACAAGAGCAGAAGATAAATTAATGATTATACAATATAAAAGTTTATTAGAATTATTGCAAATAAATTATAAAAAATCATTATTATAAGAGGTGATGTCTATGGACTTAACACATACTTACCATGACATAAATAAGCCTTTATTACATTATAAACGAAAAGTATGATATAATGATAGTAAAGGAATAAATAAATTAAGTGAATTAGCAGAAATTCTTGGATTAGAGTCTTTAATAGTTTGTGGCGAAAAAGACGATGAAAGTGATATTGCTATTATAAGAACAAATAATGCTGGTGATGGTTTAATATTAGAGAATTGTCATCTTGAGTTAGAAATAAAAGAAGTTTATGAAAGTATGGTTTTTAAAGATAATGAAGGACATAAGACTTCTTTTAGACGAGGTGAAAAAAATGTCATATAGTAATAATTGAAAAATAAGTGGCGTTGCTGGTTTAACTTCTTTAAAAAATTGTTATAAAAGTAATGGTGATCCAATTTTACAGCGTGTTGGATGTCCACGTCAAAACACATCTCATACAATGATTGATACTCCTGAACATATAATAACAGATGATGGTCCAATAAAGAGTCATACAGATTTTAGATATTATGTAATTCCAAATTATCAAATCAATAATAAAAATATTGGAGCTTATGGACATACAAATTTAAATAAACAGCAAACAGATGCGAATTATATTTATGGTAGAGATGTTAAGTATAAGGATTCTGATCATGAGTATGATAGTGCAATAAAATGAAATTATGATTATATTCCATTAGTTATGTTTGATAATTTAACTCAAATGAATGATAGCGATGTAAGTGTTGCACAAAACAACGCTAATGGCGCAATAAGAATGACAGTTAATAACGAAACACTTCTATGTTTAATACCTAGTACTTTCTATTCACTTTACAAAATTGAAGAACAATTAACAATAACAAGTAGCGATATTCATGTTTCAACCCAATTATATACTCCTTTTACAACAAATTATAGTTCAACTTATGATTATTGTTTAGGTTATAATACAACATATGGCACATTATCTAAAGAGAGTTTTAGTTTTACTAGGTATTGTGATATTGGTTTTTTTGTAAAATATGAATATATTTTCAAAACAGATTTGCCTCAATTAAGTTATAATTTATATTATGGTAATAATATAGATACTTCTACTTGAAAAAATAATTTATTTAGTTGAAATAATAAAAAATCTGTTTACAGTATTGGTCGAGGTGATAATAGTACATATACATCAGAATTAAACTTTAAATGAGGTGGTAATTTCTGAAATAATGGTCAGTGAACTACTAGAAATGATGGTTTTGAATATATGCCCCACTGAGATAACGGTATGAAAAACTTTTTATACTTATACGAAGGAAGCGGAACAGAAAGTGATATAGTAAGAATAAAACACAGTTGAAATGGTCGTGGATATAGTAAAAACTGGAGATATCTTGAACCAGGTACTAACAATTATTTTGCTCATGGCTTCATTGTAACTCAAGATATTTTTATTATTGCTCCATCATATAAATGATTATTTTCAGCACCAGATGAAATATATAAATATAATGGTACAAGCTTTAATGAAATAGGTGAAATAAATGGAGCTTCAGTTAAAGAAACAAAAATTTTAGAAGCTAGACAATTTAATTATAGTGGTAGTCAGACAAGTGTAAAAAATCCTTCAACGTACACTTATACCGTAGCTTCTCTTGGTGGTTATGCTGATAGAATTCGTACTACTTATTATGAAGAAAATATTGCAAATAACTATTTCGCTTTTAATTATGGAACAAAAGGTTTTGAGAAGAGTTCATATATCAATGAATCTGTACCTATTGCAACTGGTTTTTATGATTATAGTAGTGTTTTAGATATTCCTTTTCCTTATGATAATACATCAAATTCTAGTATATTAGATATAAAAATATCTGATTTTATTCAATCTTCTACTTTATATACAAAATCAAAAGACAATTCAAATAAATGATTAAAATGGAGTGGAACACCTTTTTGTGGTTTTTATGATGAATATAATAAATATAGGTATGGTGTTGCATACCCTAGTAGTACTAACACAGGTTTATTATATATAAATTTTTATAATCATCATTTAATGTTAGATCCATCAATTCATTTAGCCGCAAAATCTAGTAAACGCAATCGTTTTGCTTGAGTTGCTTTTATGACAGAACCTATCTGACTTGAATATGCTAACGGTGCTGGTCAATATGCATTAAGACATAAATTTAATAATTTAGATGCAGAACAACCATTAGTAGTTGATATAGCCATTGATTTTAATGGAGATATTAGAACTGTACGTGTTGATTTTAGTAAAAGCTATTACAATATTCAAAGAGATATACAAGAAAGAGCTTTACCTAATGGAGAAATGATATACGTAGGCTTAAATTATATAAATGTAAAAAATTCTTCTGGTAATTTTATTGGTTTTGAAACAGGATATGCTTCAATAGCTGGAATTAATTGATGACATTCTCCTATAAGCATAGAGTCTGGACAATATCTTTATGAGCCATATTATAACATAGAAGTAGATGATGGACCTTATACAAATGCTTATAAAATAAGTGGAAATGCTACTAAAATTAAATGTACAATTACAAGAGAAAGTGGAGAAGTAATAAGTATCAAAAAAGATTTAACTATTACTCCATCTGATCCAGTTGTAGTATTAGATGCTTATAGTGAACATGTTGGAAGCTATTATTACAGTTATACAGTATTCTGTTTTGTTGATACAGCAAATAATCAATTGTGAATTTATGGTCGTGAAGATGACTCAGATGGACCTAGTGATTGAGAGACTGAATTTACAGTTCAATTTTCAGACTTACAAATTATCTAATAAAATAAGACTCATATTGAGTCTTTTTATTTTATACAAAAAAATCTCAAAAAAATTTGACAAAAGCAATAAAAATTATTATACTAATAATAGTAAAGAATTGACAAAAAGAAAGAAGGAATAAGAATGTTTATAGAATTTCACGACCCTAATCCAATAGTAATTAATGTAGATAATATACAAGGTTTTTGGTATGATGAAGAATTTGATTGCACTTGCATTGCAATGGTAGACGATTATGAATTTAGAGTTACAGAGAGTTATCAAGAAGTAATAGATAAAATTACAAAAGCATTAAGTTATAGATAAGAAAGGAAATAATAATGAGAACAATAGAAGACTTTGCGATGATGGAGCCTATGCGTTATTATGATAACCCAGAGCCAACTACGCCATCAGCAATACAAAAACGTCAAGATATGATAGATAATAAAGATAATAAATATATTGCTACTGAAAAACATGATGGTGATTGGGGAATGTTTATTCATTACTCAAAAGGCAACAATTTAATCCGCAGCCGTAGTATTAGTAAGGTTACAGGTAAATATGGAGATTTAACTGCTAAACTACCACATCTTGCGGCAGAAATGGATGAATGGCCAGATAATAGTGTTGTGTTAGCGGAAATTTGTTGGGAACAATATGGAACTAACGCTAATACAGTAGGAACAATATTAAGATGTTTACCACCAAAGGCAGTAGAAAGACAAAAAGAAAATAAATTATATGGTTTAGTGTTTGATATATTAATGTGGGACAATAAGGATTTAACCGATTGGCCTTATCACGATAGACTATATTATACTGATAACTTTCACGTAGAAAGAGGATACCCCGCTCATTATTTTAAACCAACTGACATCTTTTGGGAAAACTTTGCCGAAGAGGCAGACAGAATTATATCAGCAGGTGGAGAAGGATTAGTTATTCAATTAAAGAGTAATAAGTATGCGCCAGGTACTAGAACTGCTTGGAATACATTAAAAATGAAGCAAAGTTTGCCGCATATGGATTTAAAAGTGGTATCAACAATAGAGCCTAATAAATTATATGATGGAGATTTACCTGAAACTTGGCCTTATCTTGAAGTTACATTGAGTTGTATTGATAGTAATGGTTGGTATGATAAAAAAGTGTTAGCAAATAGAAATGATTATGACCCAAGTGACGACCATTTATGTAAACATGTAGATTTGGTTACTAAGCCATATTATATGGGTTGGAAGAATGGTGTAAATGTAGATTTTAATGGTGTAACTGTTTCTGTCACTTCTGGTTTAACAGATGAAGATAGAGAATGGCTCGCAACAGAGCAAGCGGCGCAAATGATTGCTAATGGAGAACTTTTTGCTGAGATTAAAGCAATGAGCGTTAATAGTCAAAATAGTTTGAGACACCCTTGTTTAGTGCGTTTAAGAAATGATGTATTTAAGGATTAGTATTCAAATTTGTTTTTTAAATAAAAACATATTATAATATTTCTAAAGCTGGATATTGAGAGCTTTTGGAGTTGATAAATGTGTTAGTATTCAAAGGTGATTTTTCGACTCTTGTAAAAATGGGATATCATACAGATGCATATTGTACATATTTTTTCAAAACCGTTGAGAAATGAGGAGGAGTATTTATTAATACGAAAACTCGTGAAATATCAATAGAAGGCTGTAGTGATTCAAGTCCAAATATAATACAAGAATTAGAAAATTTAAAAGAATATATAGAAAAAAAGGAAGATGATAAATAATGAAAAAGAATGATATTGTAAATCATCCATCACACTATACAGATGGAAAAATTGAAGTAATTGATTTTATTGAAGATAAGCAATTAGGTTTTTGTTTAGGAAATGCTGTAAAATATATTTCAAGAGCAGGTAAGAAATATAAAGATAAAGAGATTGAAGACCTAGAAAAAGCAATTTGGTATATTAAACGCCGCATTAAAGAACTAAAAGATAATGAACAAAATTCGATAGATGAGTCAGAACAAGTTGACATCCATAGTTTAACAAATGAAGATATAAATAAATTAAAACAAGAATACGATAAACAAATTGAAGAAGATAAGATATGGAATCCTTTCTATAAAACTCTTCATAATATAGACCCAACTTATACTCGTGAAGAATTTGAAAAAGATTTAGAAAAAGCAAAAAAGTTTACTGAAACAGAAATGTCTACTCTAATGGATTTTTCAAAAATTTTAAAGTAATTCGTATTTTAACGGCGTTGAGCCGTTTTTTAAACTTGAGCAATGAATATGCAAACCATTCTAGCATATTTAACTCTTATACAGAAGGTGATTAAAGGATGGGACAACAAGTAAAAACAAAAAAGATTAGAAAAAGAAATGGCAGTGAACAAGCATTTGATATCAATAAGGTAAAAAATGCTATAAAGAAAGCTAACGACTCTGTTGAAGAAGAATACAGATTAAATGAGCCTACTTTTAACAGTGTCATTAATACATTGATAGGAATATTAAATAGATATTCTGTTATTGATGTAGAAACAGTGCAAGATTTTGTAGAAAAAACACTTATGAAATATAATTGTTATCATGTTGCAAAATCATATGTATTGTATCGAGAAGAAAGAAAGAAAAGCAAACTCTTAAATGATGATGAGGAAAAAATTGTATCTATTTGTAATACAACAAACGAAGATGTAAGCGGCGATAATGCAAACAAAAGACCTACACAAAATAATACTATGCGTGACTATATTGCTGGTGTAGAGTGTAAATCAATTGCACGTAAAACTTTACCAAAGGATATTATTCAAGCGCATGATGCAGGTTTAATTCATTATCACGATATGGATTATGCACCAGTACAACCAATGAGTAACTGTTGTTTAGTTAACACTTTTGATATGATAACAAATGGTTTTCAAATGGGTGATGCAAAAATTGAGCCACCTCATACTTTCTCAACAGGAGAAAATTTAATGGCACAAACTGCATTACATATTAGTAGTACTCAATATGGTGGACAAACACACTCTGTTGCCGCATTAGCTCACTTAGTTGAAAAAACAAGACAAAAGGCAAGACAAAAATATCAAGGATACACAAGTTTATCTGAAGAAGATAGACAATTATTGGTAGAGCAAGATGTATATGAAGATATTAAAAAAGGCGTTCAAACTTTCCAATATCAAGTAATTACAATGAGTTCTGCAAATGGTCAAACTCCTTTTATTTCTCTTGTTTTAAATTTAGCTGAAGCGATGACAGTAGAAGAAAGAAGAGATTTAGCCGCAATCATTGAAGAAGTATTAATTCAAAGAAAACAAGGTATTAAAAATAATCAAGGCAAATGGATTGGACCTTTATTTCCAAAACTATTGTACTTTATGTGTGATGGTTTAAATGTTGAACCAACTGACCCTTACTATTATTTAACTGAACTTTCAGCAGAATGCGAAGTAACTCGTATGCAACCTGATATTGTTAGTGAAAAGAAAAGCCGTGAAGCAAAAGAAGGATTAATGGTACCAAGTATGGGTTGTCGTAGTTTCTTAACTCCATATTGGAAGAAAATAACTTACACACAGCGTCGCGGCGAAAAAGGATTCATTCACGCAGAATTAAATAGTATTAAGACACTTGGTTTAAATGCAGAATTTTTAGATGAACCTGACAAAAACACTTTGTGTAAAAGTTTAAATCCACTTACTGCCGACGAGATATTAAATGCCGTAATAAATAAATATAAACCAACTATCGCCGCAACCGATGTTGATAATTATTATCATATACAATTACCTGAACATTTAGTTATTTATAATTATTTAGGTAATACTGGTTGGATAGATGAATTTGTTTGGAATAATAAAGAAATTAATATTGTATGCCACGAACCAAAAACATATGGACGTTGGAATCAAGGTGTTGTTACAATTAATTTACCTTGGATTGCATTAGAATCAATAGAACAAGAAAGAAATTTCTTTGATGTATTAAGAGAACGTTCTGAATTAGTAAGAAAAGCATTACAAACAAGACATCAAAGATGCCGCGAAATTCGTGCAGAAAATGCGCCAGTGTTATGGATGTATGGAGCAATTTCTCGTTTACAACCAAAAGATGATTTAAGTAGTATGTTAGATGATGTAGATTATACAACAATTTCTTATGGTTATGTAGGATTATATGAAACTTGTATGGCTTTAATTGGAAAATCAAATACTACTGAAGAAGGACAAAAGTTATCTATTTTAATATTAAATTTTATAAATGATTTATTAGCTAAGTGGAAAAAAGAAGATGGTATTCCTTATTCTATTTATGGAACTCCTGAAGAACAAACTACTGAAAAATTCGCAAAAGCATTAAAGAAAAGATTTATTGAATTTGGAGAAGTAAAAGGAGTAACAGACCACGATTACGTAACAAATAGCTACCACGTAAATCCTGCCGAAAAAATCAATGCTTTTGATAAACTACGTATTGAAGGTAAATTCTTACAATTAAGTAAGGGTGGTGCTGTTAGTTATGTTGAATGTTCTAATGAATTAGATAGAAATTTAGCAGCTATCACAACATTATTTAAGTATATGTATGAAAATATATTATATAGTGAATTAAACTTCACAAATGAAGACTATTGTGATAATTGCGGTTACTATGGCGAATTAATATTAGACAATACTTTAAATGGTAAATTCTTATTCCATTGTCCAAAATGCGGATGTCACGATGCTACAAAGCTACATGCAAGACGTAGATTATGTGGTTATTTAGGCGAAGTTGCAAATGGTATTGGTCCAGATAGTCCTAATGCAAATCAAGGACGTTTAGCGGATATATTTGCAAGAGTAAAACATATTTAGTAATGGAGGTATGGTTATGAATTATATTAAAATTACTGAATGTGATACAATGAATGGTATAGGAGTAGGCATCGTGCTATGAGTTAGTGGATGCAGATGTAAATGTGAAGGTTGTTACAATCAAGAGTCTTGAGATTTTTGTGCAGGGCAACTTTTCACAAAAGAAACCGAAGAATATATAATTAACTTATTAAAAGAAAAGCCTTATTATACAAGAATAACTCTTTCTGGTGGACATCCATTTGAGCCAGAGAATGAACAAGCTTGTGAAGAATTGTGCGGCAAAATCAAACAAGAATGCCCTAACGTAAAAATTTGGGCTTATAGTGGTTTTTATTGGGATAAAATTAAAAATAGTCCAATAATGAAATATGTCGATATTTTAGTCGATGGACCATTTATTGCCGCGCTATACAACGCAGACTTGAAATGGCGTGGAAGTTCTAATCAATCTGTTATTGATGTTCAAAAGACTATAAAACAAAATGAGATTGTAATTGCGGAGGAGTTGATATAATGAGTCAAAGAGTAGATAATTTAATAAATATGTTAGATGGATATGTCGGTGATGGTGGTTTTCATCTTAATGTAAATGTTTTTAATAGAGATACTTTATTAGATGCACAAGCACATCCTGAAAAATATCCTCAATTAACAATAAGAGTTAGTGGTTATGCTGTAAATTTCATAAAATTAACAAAAGAACAACAAGATGAAGTAATAAGTAGAACCATTCACGAATCTATGTAGGAGGTATTCTTATGTGGAATAAAGAATGGGAAGGATTTATTGCGGGAAAATGAAGTAATGATGAAATAGATGTTAGAGATTTTATTCAATTAAACTATCAACCATATGAGGGTGACGCCGCCTTTTTGGAAGGTCCGACAGATGCAACACAAACTTTATGAAAACAAATTCGTGAATTGCAACAAAAGGAACTTAAAAATGGTGGAGTTCTTCATGCTGATACAGACATCATTTCTACTATTGATAGCCATAATCCTGGCTACATAAATAAAGGATTAGAAAAAATCGTTGGTTTACAAACTGACCAACCTTTTAAACGAGCTTTAATGCCTTTTGGTGGTATTCGTATGGCTCGTCAAGCGTGTGAAATGTATGGATATGAAGTAAGTGACAGAGTTAATGATATTTTTAAATATCGTAAAACTCATAATGACGGAGTGTTTGATGTTTACACAGATGAAATGAGAATGGCAAGAAAATCACATATCCTAACAGGTTTACCTGATACTTATGGTAGAGGTAGAATTGTTGGAGATTATAGAAGAATTGCGTTGTATGGTGTTGATTATCTTATTCAAAAAAAGAAAGAAGATATGAATTTATTGTGCGGCGAAATGACACCTGATAAGGTAAGAGATAGAGAAGAAGTCGCCGAACAAATTAAAGCACTTAAAGCGTTAAAAAATATGGCAGCTAAATATGGTTGTGATATATCTAGACCCGCTAAAAATGCACAAGAAGCAATTCAATGGTTGTATTTTGGTTATCTTGGTGCTGTAAAAGACCAAAATGGCGCCGCAATGAGTATTGGTCGTAATAGCACATTTTTAGATATTTATATTGAAAGAGATTTAAAGAACAAAGCTTTAACAGAGCAAGCGGCGCAAGAATTAATTGATCACTTTATAATGAAGCTTCGTATAGTAAAATTTATGCGTATTCAATCATATAACGAACTATTCTCAGGCGACCCTGTATGAGTAACTGAATCTATTGGTGGTATGGGTATTGATGGTAGAACATTAGTAACTAAAACATCTTTTAGAGTTTTACATACTCTTGATAATCTCGGTCCTGCCCCTGAACCAAATTTAACTGTTTTATGGGATAAAAATTTACCTAGACATTTTAAAGAATTCTGTGCAGACTTATCTATTAGAACAAGTGCAATACAATATGAATCTGATAAATTAATGAGAGAAAAAATGGGTGATGATTACTGTATTGCTTGTTGTGTATCTTCAATGAGAGTTGGTAAAGATATGCAATTCTTTGGTGCAAGAGCTAATTTAGCAAAATGTTTATTATATGCACTAAATGGCGGAAAAGATGAATTAATGAAAGATGAAAATGGTAAACATATACAAATCGGACCTAAATTAAGAACTATTGATTCAGATGAACCATTAAATTATCAAGAAGTTATAGAAAAATATACTGATATGATGGAATGGTTAGCCGATTTATATGTTAATACATTAAATGTAATCCACTATATGCACGATAAATATTCTTATGAAGCATTAGAAATGGCATTACACGATACAAAAGTACATAGGTTCTTTGCAACAGGTATTGCAGGATTATCTTGTGCGGTTGATTCATTATCTGCAATTAAATATGCAATGGTTTATCCAATTAGAGATACAGATGGAACAATAATTGATTTCTCTATTGCTGGTGATTATCCAAAATATGGCAATAATGATGATAGAGTTGATGAAATTGCCGTTTGGTTGGTTAAAACTTTTATGAATATGATAAAGAAACATCAAACTTATAGAGATAGCGAACCAACAATGTCTATCTTAACTATAACTTCTAATGTTGTGTATGGTAAAAAGACAGGTAATACGCCTGATGGTAGACGTGAGGGTGAACCTCTTGCTCCAGGTGCAAATCCAATGCATGGTAGAGATTCACACGGAGCGTTAGCTTCATTAAGTTCAGTAGCAAAAATACCTTATGATTATGCACGAGATGGTATTTCTAATACTTTCTCAACAACACCTCAGTCATTAGGTAAGGAGGAAGATTAAAAATGTACAATTTGCAGTTAGGAGATAACTTATTTGTTGAAATAGATTGCGGAGATCTGTTCATTTATAGATATGATAATGAAAATTTATCAGTAGTAAAAGAAGTAACTAAAGATTATCTCCCACCTGTGAATGAGTATGCCGTAGAAATTATTTCTTTTCATAGTAAGCGTCATTTTCTTTTTAAACGCCAAAATGGCGCTTATTGGTGGGAAGAAATTAAATATTAGAGGTAAGAATATGAAAAAAGTAATATTATATACATTATATTGAATTTGGTCTTTCACTTGAGGAATTATTATGACATTAATAGGATTTTTCGCCGCTTGCGGTCTTGCAATCTCAGGCCATAAACCAAAACATTTAGGTCCAAATATTTATTTCGTTGTTGGTAAAAATTGAGGTGGAGTAAATTTTGGTCCATTCTTCTTAACTAGTGAGTATGGAGAAAATTCGACTAAATATCACGAATCTGGTCACGGATTGCAAAATTTAATATGAGGACCTTTATTCCCATTTGTTATAGCAATACCAAGCGCAATTAGATATTGGTATAGAGAATTAAAATATTATCGTAAAGGACAAAGTCCAAAAACTTCATATGATAGTATTTGGTTTGAAGGTCAAGCAACAAGATGAGGAAGAAAAGTTTATAGAAAGGAAAATAATTAATGATAGATAAAAGCAAAATTAAAGTAGAAATACTAAAACACCCTACTGAACAAGATTGGTTGTGGGCAAAAACTTGTACTTTAAATACAGTAGGTAAAAAGTTAAAATCTTCAACTACATCAGTAGATTTAGAATATAAACAAAAATTACTTGCTTCTGAACATAGTCCAATAAGAGAATTGTGGTTTGGTATTAAATTAACTATTCCATATTTTATTTCAGTTCATATTGTTCGTCATCATATTGGTTGTAATCACTATGTTTCGACTCAAAGAGATGATAGACACCCAGAAAGAGAAGTTTCTCGTGAAGATTTACCGCAAGGGACTTTTGTTTCTCACATATTATCAATAAATGCACAAGAATTAATGTTTTTTATGAGAAAAAGATTGTGCAATCAAGCGGACCCACTTATGCGATATGTAGCAAATTTGATTAAGAAAGCCGTACTAGAAACAAATCCTGAGTTTGAAGGTTTACTTGTGCCACTTTGTGAATACAGAAATGGAATGTGTACAGAAATGTTCCCTTGCGAAAAAGCAAAAACTTTCCGTACTGGTTTCTCTCAAATTTTAAAAATTCTTGATAATGACGAACTTTCAAAAGATGAGCTTGAAAATATTATTGAAATTCTATATAAAGTAAAAGAAAAAGAGTCTATATAGGCTCTTTTTTGATTCATTTTTGAACCAAATTTTATTCTGTTTTTAGAAACTTTATAAAACACTAATATAGAAGTGAAAAAATATTTGACAAAAAGGAAATTTTATCATATAATATATTTGTAAATAAAAGTAAAGGAGTAATAATAGATAATTATGGCTGTAAGATATGATGAGAACAGTATAACCACATTAGATTATCGTGAAGCCGCTCGTCAATCTATAGGTATGTATATTGGTGGTAATAGTGCCGAAAATATGCAACATTTAGTAACAGAAATTGTTTCTAATGCTATGGACGAAGCCGCAGAAGGTTATGGTAAATTAATTCAAGTAATTGTTAATACAGATAATAATTCAGTAGAAGTAATTGACCAAGGTCGTGGTATACCTTACAAGAAAAATAAATCAGGTAAATTCGCAATTGTTGAAATGTGTACTAGTTTACACTCAGGAGGAAAATTTGAAGGACAAGGAAATTACAAATCTTCTCTTGGTTTAAATGGTGTAGGTGCAACGATAACAAATGCATTATCAACAACATTTATAATTAATGTATGGAGAGATGGCGAACATTGTACATTCTCTGTATTAGATGGAAAACATGGCGACCCAGTCGTTGAAAAATATAGCGGCACAAAACAAGGTTCAAGTGTATATTTTATTCCAGATGCAAAAGTATTTAATAATGCAAAATGGGATATTGAAAAGATTAGAGAAGAACTTCAACTTCATGCATTACTTAACAATGGTATTACTTTTGAGCTTATTGTTAATACTGATGGAAAGAAAGTTCAAGACATTAAATATTTATATAAGTCTGGTTTAAAGGATTTATTATTAATCAAGAGTGAAGGAAAGAAGATGTTAACTGACATTACTTACTTCAAGACAACTACTGAACATGATAGCGAAAATGTATCCGCTGACGTAGAAATTGCTTTTGCTTATACTGATGAACCAGGCGAGCGTATTTATTCATTCGTTAATGGCGGTTATACACCAAATGATGGAACTCACGTAACAGGATTTAAGACTGCATTTACTTCATTAATGAATAAAATGGGTAAAGAATTAGGTTATTTAAAAGATGATAAGAAATTTAGCGGCGACAGTGTTAGACGTGGATTAGTTTTATGTTTAAGTATTAAAATGACACAAAGACCAATGTTTGCTGAACAAACTAAGAAAACTTTAAATAGCCCTTGTGCTAGACAATTAGTAAGTAAGGCAGTTGGTAAATTACAAATAGAAAATAATGTAATTAAACAAATATTAAAGAAAATTGAAAATGAGCAAAAAGCCGAGGAAGCAGCACAACGTAAACGTGAAGCACAAGAAAAAATAGCTAAGGGTGGTCATTCAATGAATAGTTTAAGAGACTTACCTGAAAAGTTAGCGGACGCAAGTGACTTCACAAATGCAGAAATCTTTTTCTGTGAGGGAGATTCAGCCGCTGGTGGTGCAAAGACAGTTAAGGCTAAAAATCAAGCAATTATGCCTTTAAGAGGTAAGATTTTAAACACAACTTGTAAAGAACTTGCGGACATAATTAAGTCAGATATCATTAAAGACATCTTAACTTGTTTAGGTTGCGGAATTGGAGATAATTTTAATATAAAAAATTTACGTTATGATAAGTTAATTATTATGACAGATGCGGACTCAGATGGTAAGCATATTGAACTATTGTTAATGACATTATTTTTACATCACTTACCTGAATTAGTAAAGCAAGGTAAAGTTTATGTAACAACACCACCATTATTTAAGACTACAACAGGTCGCGGCGAAATTAAGTATTGGTATGAAGAAAATAGTGAATTTAAAAAATATGTAAGAAATCACTCTGGATTAGATATAATTCGTTATAAAGGTCTTGGAGAACAAGATGCAAAAGAATTATATGCAACTACAATGGATCCAGCAAATCGTAAACTAGTTCAATTAACTACTAATGATATTGAAAAAACATTAGAATTATATTCAAAATTAATGGGTAAGAGTGCCGCAGAGCGCCGCAACTATATCATTTCTCATAATATGTTGGCTTATGATGCCGCAGATGATGATTTTGAAGATTTCGATGATTTTGATGAAGAATAATAAAAATTCTTGACAAAAGCGAAAAAATATAATATACTATATTAGTAAAAGAAAATAATAAAAAATAAAGGATGGAAAGAAAAATGGAAGAAAACAAACAACAAACACCTCAATTCAATGGATGGAAGGATGCAAAGATTGATGGCAATATGCCTATTGAAGGCTTAATTCAATTTTTAAATATTTTAAATCAAAGACTAATTTTAATTGAAGACCAATTAACTATAAAAGTTGGTAATGAAGAAAATAGTCAAAATATTACTCTTACTCAATATTGGATTGAAGTACAAAAACAAGAGTATCAAAAGATGATGGAAGAATATCAAAAGCAAATGGAAGCTCAAGCAAAAGCAAAAGAGCAAACTGATAATCAATCTGACGTACAATAATTAAGAAAGGGCATAGATAACAATGGATATAAAAGATGAAAATTATTTAGATGAGCGTAGCTCTCAAGACTTTGGTATTTATGCCAATAGTGTAATTAAAGCAAGAGCAATAAGTAGTGTAGAAGATAATTTAAAACCTATTCATAGAAAAGTTCTTTGGACTTTATTTGAAGATAAGGTTTATGATAAAGGTAAAACTGTAAAATGTGCTAGAGTTGTCGGTGATGCAATGAAATATTCACCACACGGCGACTCTTCAATTTATGGTGCATTAGTTCGTTTAGGACAATGGTGGAAATTAAAATATCCACTTATCACTATGCAAGGTAATATGGGTAATATATTAGGTGACGGTCCTGCGGCAATGCGTTATACTGAGTGTAAGTTAAGTCCTATTGGAATGGCAATGCTTGATGGTATCAAGAATGATTGTGTTCCATTTAAGAAAAATTATGATGGCACTTGCGAAGAACCAATAATGCTACCATCTAAGTTCCCATTCTTATTATGTGGAAACAATATGGGTATTGCAGTAGGTTTAAGTGCTAGTTTAGTTTCGCATAATTTTGGTGAAGTATATAATGCAATTTGTTATTATATGGAACATAAAGATTGTTCTGTTGCGGACTTACTTCAGTTCATTCAAGGTCCAGATTTCCCAACTGGCGGAAAAATATTAAATGGTGAAGATTTGCTATCGATTTACACTAATGGTGTTGGTGCAGTAAAAGTTCAAGCACATTATGAAATTTTGAAAGAAAATCAAAAGACTAAAATTGTTTTTACTGATTTACCTTATGGTGTTGAAGTAGAAAATGGTGTTAAAAAGCAACTTAAAAAATTAGTTTTAGATGAAGGTAATACTGAATTTGAAGATATTATCGTAGAAGGTGGAGATACCTTAGATAGTTTAAAAATAACAGTAGTATTATCAAAAAATGCTAATGTTGGTAAATGTTTAGAAATATTATTCCAAAAGACAGGTTTACAATCAACTATTAAAATTAATCAAACAGTAATTGTTAATGGTCAACCAAGAACATTATCTTTAAAGGAAATGTTATCTTCTTGGGTTGATTATAGAAGTGCAATTATTAAAAAGATAAAAGAAGACGAGTATGGTAAGACAAATCACAAATTAACAGTTGTAATTGGTTTACAAAAATGTATGAGTGATATTGATAAGTTAATTAGTCTTATCCGTAATGCCGCAAATCGTACATATGCTCGTGATGCAATTATGAAAGAATTTGAACTTAATCTTGAACAAGCAGATGCGGTATTAGATATGAAATTAAGTAAGTTAAGTAAATTAGATTTAACTGAACTTAATGATGAAGAAACTAATTTGGAGCAAACTTTAGCTGCATTAAAGAAGATTATTGAAGACGAAACATTACGTTTCGATATAATCAAAAAAGAACTTCAAGAGATTAAGAAAAGTATTGGTGAAGATAACCGTTTAACTGAAATTTTATATAACAGACCTGTTGAAGGAACTGTTGCCGCAGAAATTGCAGTTAAAAAAGAATATCTAGTATATCCTAATGGATTAAGACCATTTATTGATGGAAACTTTACAGTAGACAATGATTTAGTCGCATCTGTTATGAGTTATAACTCACAAGATATTTATGGTTTTAATAAAGTTGGAGATATTATGCCAATTAATATAGCATCTGATATAATTGGTGCTTGTGTTAAGAATGATAAGAAAGATAAAATTGTTAGTGTTACAAAGAATGGTAATGTAAAAGTTTCATTAGTATCTCAATATAAGTTAAATAAAGCTGAAAAAGTTATGAAACTTAAAGATGATGATGAACTAGTATTTGCATCGTTCTGCGGCGATAATGACTACTTAATCTTATTTGATGCACAAGAATGTAAAGTATTGAAGTTAGCAATAAAAGATTTACCTATTGCAAGTAAAGCTACTTTAGGCGTAAAGAGCGGCCATGAATCTATCACTAGCGCCGCAATAGTTACTGACAATGATGTACTACTTTGTGTAGTAGGTGGAAATAAAGGTAAATTTACTTCAGTAAAAGATTTCTCTGTTGATAGTCGAGGTAATAAAGGACAAACTGTCACAGAAAATACAACATCTATCACTTCATTTGAAAATGGTAGAACTAATGTATATGTAATTCCAAAGATGGGAAAAACAGCATTAGTAGATAGCAAAAAGTTGTCAATTAAAGGCAAGACAGCAAGCGGCGCTAGTTTGTCAAATAAAGTTGTTGTAAAAACTATATAAAAAAATATTGACAACAATAAAATTTTATGCTATAATATATATGTAACAAAGTTACAAAGGAGTTTTATAAATGGAAAATTTCATTTTAACCCCAAATTGTAGGATAGTATTAGATTATATGTATAAAAATGAACAAACTTTTGTCGGCAAGGACTTAATTGAACTTGTCGGCATAAAGGGAATTTATCCTGTCTTGAGGTCTTTATGTGATAAAGGTTTAATAGAAAAGAAAGAACCAATAATAAGAGATTTCACATCAAAAGACGGAAAAGTTTGTCAAAATGAATATAAGACTTATCGAATAACTGATAGCGGAAAAAGTTATATTGATAGTGGCTTAAATAAATTAGTATAAAATAACACTAACCAAAGAAAAATTTTTAAGGAAAAGAAAGAGAGAAAAGAAAAATGGCAGAAAAGAAAAATTTAACAAACACATTTACAGTAGTAGGACATTTAAAGTCAGTTGAATTAAGAAACAAGGATAAGTTAGCAGAACAAGTATCTGCAAGAGCTATTGTTGAATCTGAAATCGGCGGACAAACAAAAGAGTATGAAATCGAGTTCTTCTCAAAGGCAACAACAAGTGCTGGCGCACCTAACAAATTATATGCTGCTTATGTAGATTTAGAGAAGAATATTGGTAAGAAAATTAAGGTAACAGGTGAATTTAGAGAGAACCGTTATTATAGTTCAACTAAAGAAGCTGTAGTTAGCGTTAATGTATTAAGCGGACGTTTTATTAACTATGATGTTAAAGATGCCGATAGTGCAACATTTGAATTTCAAGGTTTTGTAATTAAAGAATTAACTGAAAAGCAAAACAAGAATGGTGAAGTATATCAATACAATATTGGTATCGCACAAGAGGGATATAAAGAAAATTCTTTAACAGTAATTAATTTTAACGTATCACCTGAACCTGAGTGCGCAGAAATCGTTAATGTTATAAGAGATCAATATACAGTTGGTGCATCAGTAACTATCACTGGTGACTTAGACTTCCATACTGAAGTTTCAACATCTGAAATTTCTCAAGAGGGTGGTTTTGGTAAGCCAATTGTAAGAGAATATACAAATACTTATAGAAATTACTTCATTACTGGTGGTTTAGCTCCATTCTCACCTGATGATGAAAAAGCATTCTATAATGATGAAAAGATTGCTACTTTAGTACAAGCTTATAAAGCTAATGATGTAGAATTGGAGAAGGCAGCAACTGAAAAAGCAAACACTGTAACTCCTAGTCAATCTACAACTCCTGCGGCAAAACCTGCTGCTAAGAGAACTGGTAGTTTAATTTAATTGAAGGGGAGTAATCCCCTTCTTATTTTTTAAAATGACAAATGATAAATGACAAACAACGAGAGGAGATAAAGTATGAATCTTTGGGAAATAGAACCACACAAAATAACTGCAACATTAAATGATAAAATTATTCAATTTTATGGTGCAAACTCAACAAGAAAGACAAGTGTTGCCGCAAAGTTTCCAAAAAGTTTAATTTTTGGTTTTGAAAAAGGTTATCAATGTATCGACGGCGTAATGGCAATTCCTGTTGATAGTTGGGGAAAATTTAAGGATTATTTAAGACAATTAAAAGATCCACGTTCAAAAGCAAAGTTTGAGACAGTTGTTATTGATACCACTAGAATAGCATATGATTGCTGCACAACCTATCTTTTAGCTCAATATGAGAAAACTGACATCACTGATATTGGTACAAAAGGTAAAGGTTGGTCTTTATTAAAAAAAGAATTTAGTGATGTTTTAAATAGTATTCCTAAAATGGGATATGGTTTAGTTTTAATAACTCACGCTAATGAAGAAGAGAAAAATGGCGTTTTATCTATTAAAACTGACTTAGATAAAGTAGCAACTGATGTTATCAATAAGTTAGTTGACTTTCAATTTTATGTAAGAAAAGAAGAAAAAGAAGTTGATGGAAATAAAGAGCTAACTGTTTTTGCTTATGCAGATGTAGCATTTGCAGACACAAAGAATAGACTTCGTTACTTCCCTAAACACTTTGAGTTTACATATGAAAACTTGTTAAATGCATATCAAACTGCTCTTGATGAAGAAGTTAAGCATGGAGCAACTTTAGACACAGATGTATCATCTAAACAAGTTAATGCGGAGTCGTTAGAAGATTTAAGAAATGAAGTTATTGAATTAGTAAAGAAAGAACCTGAAAATGAGCAAATGGTAGATTATATATCATCTCATTTTGATAAGAAACTTAGTGCAACAGATGATAGTGATTATGATAAGTTAATTGCGGCTAGAGATTTCTTAAAGTCACTATTTAATATTGAATAGTGGACCCAAGACTTTTTACTAAGACACAACTTGAAGAACTAATATTGGAGTTGTCTGGTTTAACTAAGATAACTCCAATGATTAGTAAACAAATTAGCCGCTTTGTTATTGACAATAAAATGTCATATCTAGAAATAGCAAGATGTGTAGATTATTATGTAGAAATTTTAGGACATGATATTAAGCCAGAGTATGGAATTGCTTTTGTAACAAGCATTCGTGAACCTGCGGCAGAATATTTTAAAAAGCTTGAGCTTGACAAGCAAAAACAGCAAAAAGAAGCTGACAAAGTTATTAAATATCAAGACAAAAATATTATTATCAACATCAAGTCATATAGTCTATTGAATAAACCTAGACCACCTAAAAGTTTTGATATGGGTGCGATAGATGTAAGTGAAGACGATGACATAAACGATTCTAATTAAATAATAAAAAGGAGTAGGTCTGATGTATCAAAAAGGTAAGTTAGATAAACTATATGATAGCCAGGCAGCATTATATGTATTAAGTAGTATAATGAAAGACCCTCTTCTTATTCAGAATGAAAGTTATGTATTAGACCCAAGTGACTTTTTTAAGCCTATACATAAAATGATTTTTGTTGCAATTTTTAATTTAGAGCAACAAGGTATCGAAACTATTGAACCATCTGGTATTGATTTATATTTAAGTCACTATGATGCACAATATAGTTATTATAAGGCACAAAATGGTTATACATTAGTACAAGAATGTTCTCGTATGGCAATTAGTATGGATCCGAAAGAATTCTTGTATTATTATAGTCGTTTAAAAAAGTTCTCATTATTAAGAGATTTAGAATGTAGCGGTATTGATACAAACACTTTTTACAACACAGAAGTTAGTGCTTTAGATAAGGATGCAGAAGAGGATAAATTAGATAAGACTGCAATTGAAGCTATCCCTAATGCCGTTAGAGGTATTCTAGTTAATATCGAGAAAAAGCACATTGGTAAAGATACAGGTACAGCTCAAAATGCAAGTAAAGGATTAAGAGAATTAGTTCAAAGATATAGAGAGCTACCTGAAGTCGGTTTACCACTTGAGGGTTCTATTGTAAACTTTGCATTAAGAGGTTTGCGTTTAGGTAAATTATATACTTATTCAGCACCAACAGGAGCAGGTAAAACTCGTTTTATGTTAAGTGCGGCCGCATCTATTAGTATGCCATATATAGATAAAAATGGTCAAGTAGTAATGCGTGGTGAAGCAGGAGACGAGTATGAAAAAGTGTTGTTTGTAACAACAGAGCAAGCAGCAGATGAAATTCAAACAATGTTATTAGCATATGTTAGTGGAGTTCCTGAGAACAAAGTATTAATGGGTGATTATACACCTGAAGAATTGGTTAGAATTAACCAAGCATTAAATATAATAGAAGAACATAAAGATAAATTTTTAATTGAAGCAGTACCAGACCCATCAATTGCGGAAATAAAAGTATTATTAACAAAATATATTATTCAAGACCAAGTTAGATATATATTTTATGATTATATCTTTTCAAGTCCAGGATTATTAAGTGAATTTAGAGATGTTGCAGTTCGTGAGGATGTAGCGTTAATGATGTTATCTAATAGTTTAAAAGAAATAGCAATGGTTCATAATATTCATATTACTTCTGCTACACAATTAAATGGAGATTGGTCAAAAAAAGAAATAGGACCTCGTGATCAAAATGTATTAAGAGGCTCAAAAGCAATTGCGGATAAAATTGATGGTGGTTTAATTGGTGTAAGATTAGCACCAGCAGAAAAAGAAAAAATTCAAGAGCTTTGGAATAAAATAAAAGCGGCAAAAGGATATGAAAAAGACCCTAATGTAGTTATAGATGTTTATAAAAATAGACGTGGAGAATTAAATTGCGTTAAGATTTTTAGATATTTTGATTATGCAACTTGTCATTGTATTGATTATTTTGTGACAGATGGAGAATATCATATAGTCGAAAATATAAAAGAGATAAAGTGCATAGAAAAAATAGTTGATTATAAAGAATTGAACTATGAAGAAGGGAAGGAAATAGTATAGTATGCCAACATTAGCTGAATTAAGAGAACAATTAACTGATGAAACAATTAAGGACATACTTATACAATATGATGTAGAGTACGTTGAAGAAACTGAAGATTATATAGTATTTCCTACTTGTTGTCATAATTTAATAGGTGGTAGTCCAAAGCTATATTATTATAAAAATAACCATCTATTCCACTGCTATACAGAATGTAATAGTAGTTTTGATATTTTTGATTTATTAATAAAAATGCATAAATTAAGAGGTGAAGAGATTACTCTTAAACAAGCAATTAGTTTATGTAATTTAGATACAAGTTATCTACAAGATGCTGACTTAATGAAATATGATGTTAGTAAAGATTTACGTTTCTTAAAGATAAGTAATAATAGTAAATTGGTAAATGTAGATGAACTTCAATTTAAAACTTATGATAAAGATATTTTAAGAAAATTTTCTTTTGATTATTTAGGTTTACAACCTTGGATGCAAGAGGGAATTAGTATAGAAATGTTGCAAAAATTTAATATAAAGTGGGACCCTTTTAGACAATGCATTATCATTCCTAACTTTGATGTAAAAGGAAATTTAATAGGTTTAAGAGGAAGATTCTTCCGCTCTGAAGATATAGCAAAAGGAAAATATCGACCTATATTTGATAATGGAACTTTGTATAGTTATCCAACAGGAAAGAGTTTCTATGGTATTTATGAAAATCATAAAGCAATAGAAAAGAAGAAAATGTGTATTATATTTGAAGGAGAAAAGTCTGTATTATTATTTGGTAGTATATATGGTGCAGATAATAATATTGGATTAGCAACATTAGGACAAAACATAACAAGAGAACAAATTCAATATTTAAGAGAAATGAAAGTAAGAGATGTAATTTTAGCATATGATACAGATTATGAAGATATAGAACAACTTAAACAAGTTAAAAATAATTATGTTGAAAAAGCAAGAATTTTAGCACCTTACTTTAATGTTAGTATTTTAATTGATTATCACTTCCTATTGCCATATAAAAGTAGTCCTATTGATGGCGGTAGAGAAATATTTGAAAAAATATTAGGTGAACAATTAAAAATAAGTTAGAGGTAAAAAATGAAGCCAATTAAGTTAAAGCAACATTATTTAGAAAATGGTATAAATATGAAAAATTATCTACAATTATGCGGCATCAGAGAAGCTGATTGTGATAGTTTTATAGTAGCTCCAAAAGAGTCTGATGAACTAAACCCAATCTTATTAAAAAATATGCATCTTGCGGCAAGAACAGTATATGAAAGATTAAGTGATGACAATACTGTTGTGTTCGTGCAAGTTGATAGCGATATGGATGGTTGGACGTCCGCTTGCGAATTTATTCAATATGTTCACATTCGCTTTCCTAAGATTAAGTTAATTTGGAGATTACATACAGGTAAACAACACGGAGTAATTTTAGATACGGTGCCAGCAGAAGCGAATCTAATTATTATTCCAGATGCGGGTTCAAATCAGGTGGAAGAATTAACTACATTAGTTAATATGGGAAAAACAGTCGTTGTTCTTGACCACCACCAAGTTGAAGACGAAGCTGCGAGTGAAGCAAGCGGAGCAATTATCGTTAATAATCAAATAAGTCCTGACTTCCCTAATAAATCATTAAGTGGAGCAGGAGTAGTATATAAATTTTTACAATATTTTGATACTTATTATTATAAGTCCGATTTATATAAACAATTTGCTGATATTGCCACTTTTGGTATATTAGCAGATGCTATGGATATGAGAGAATTAGATAATAATTTTATTGCTTATGAAGGATTAAATCATATTCATAATAAACTAATAAGAGCAGTTATAAATCGTCAAGCTGGAGATGGTTTATATGCTAGAATATTAGATAAAGAGTCACCAACAAAGACTGAAGCAGTTTTCTATGTTGCTCCTGTATTTAACGGTTTAATTAGATATGGAGAACAAGAGGAAAAAGAAAAAGTATTTGATGCTTTCACTACTCCTGATAGTAGCGAAATTATTGAAACTATTTATAGAGGAACTAAACGTAGCGAAAGTTTGTATGATTACTGCGCAAGAATTGCAGTTAATGCTAAAAGTAGACAAGATAATGCTAAAAAGAAAAGTATGGCAGTACTTGCCGAAAAAATTAATGAAGAAAATCACGATAAAGATAATTTAATTATAGTAACTTTGGCTGGTAAAGAAACTGAAAAGGTTAGTCCTAACATTACAGGTCTTGTAGCTATGGATTTAGTTAAAGAATATAATCGTCCTGCTCTAGTTTTACGTGAAGTTGAAGTTGATGGTAAAAAATTATTTAGTGGTAGTGGTAGAAATGGTAATTTTAATGGACTTGAAAGTTTGTTAGACTTCTTACACGAAAGCGGATTAGTTGACTTTGCACAAGGTCATGATGGAGCTTTTGGTGTAATGGTAGAACCTGATAAAGTTGAACAACTACGCGAATATGCGGAAACTCATATAGATAAAAAGATGTTTGATGATCAAAATATTTTTGTGGATTATTATTTCTATGGTTTAGATAGCGTAGATGTAAATGGACTTGCAGAGTTTGCTGAAGGACAAAAGATTTATTGCGGCACAATTCCTTCTCCAACATTCGCATTTGAGTTCGATATTGATACAAATGATTGTAGTTTAATGGGTAAAGAGTTAACTTCAATAAAATTTACAAATAAATTTAACGATTTTATTGTATTTAAGCGTCCAGATATCGCCGCTTTAATTATGGACAATAGAGGAAGTAAAATTCATGTTACTATGGTAGGTAAACCATCAATGTCACCATATGGTAGATTGCAAATAACTGCTAGTGACTGCGAAGTTAGTAAAATAGTAGCACAAACAACACCTGTAAAAAGGTCAGCATTAGATTTAATTTAATTTAAAGGAGTAGAAAAAATGATCAGTTGGGAAACATTAGAAAAAGAATTTGGTATCAAGTTTAAACTTGCTGATGGCAGTTTTAGACCAGTAAATGAATGGTTAGATGATATTTATTTACAAAATCCTAGTCGTTTTGAAGAATTAATGGAAACAATATTCTATTATGGTGATGTTTTATTCGCGGATTTAACTACACATAAGAAGTAATTTTTCTTGACAAAAAGCAAAAAATATTCTATAATAATAATATAGAAAGGAAGTTGTGATTTATGAAAAGAGATTATATATCTATCCACAATCACACCGAATTCTCTAACATTAAAGTTATTGATAGTATCAACAGAGCTTCTGAGCTAATTGATTATGCTTGGGAGCTTAATTTAGGAGGACTAGCAATCACTGAACATGATTGTTTAAGCGGTGTAATTAAATTAATAGAAGCATATAGAAAGAAATTAGATAAAGAATGGGAAAATGCTTTCCCTGATAAAGAAAATGTTCACAATTATGAACAAATGTCAAAAGATTTAGATTTTAAAGTGATTATTGGTAATGAGATTTATCTTAGTGAAGAAGGACTATGCGAAGGTGGGTATGGTCATTTTTGGCATTTAATTTTATTAGCAAAAGATGAAGAAGGTTGGAAACAATTAAAGCAATTAAGCTCTGCCGCATGGAAACGTGCGTGGTTTAGAGGAATTTTAAGAACTCCAACTTATCCAAGTGATTTATTTAAGTTTGTTAAAGGTGGACATTTAATTTGTTCTACTGCTTGTTTAGGTAGTTATCCTGCATGGTGTTGGAAACAAATTAAATCAGCACGTGAAGGAGATGGATTTTTAGACTATCCTGAAGAGGGACATGATGAGCAATATTATCTTGATAAATTAGATAATCATTTAGCAGGAATGCAAGAACTATTTGGTGCAGATAACTTCTTTATTGAACTTCAACCTAATGAACCAGGTAGCGAACAAAATGAATATAATGAATTTATGATTAATAGATATAAAGGAATTTATCCTTTTGTATTTAGTACAGACTCTCATTATATGAAAGAAGAATTAAGACAAATACATACTGACTTTTTAGCATCAAAAAGTTCAGAAGATAGAGAAATAACTTCATTTTATAAGTATGCTTATATGATGAGTCAAGATGAAGTTCATAACCGTATGAGTGATTATGCTGACGAAGAGTTCTTTAATAAAATGGTAGAGAACACAAAATATATTGGTGAACAATGCCATTATTATCCTCTTGAGCAACCTAAAGTTATAGCAAAAGTAGAATATGAACATTATGATGATTATGAGCAAGATTTAGAAGTATTTAATGATGTAACTAAAGAAGAATATCCTTATTTTTATGAATATCTTCATACAGATAATAAAGCAGACCATTATTTTATGGAATTGATTGCTCACGGTTTTATTAAAAAATATCAAGAAGATTGGAACACTGAAACTTATTATAAACGACTTGAAGAAGAATTATGGACAATTCGTGAAGTAGGTAATGGTATTAATCAATCAATGAGCGACTACTTTACTTGTATGAGTAAAATGGTTAATTTAATGTGGGAAGCCGGTTCTTTGGTTGGTCCAAGCCGTGGTTCCGCAGGAGCATTATTAATAAATTATTTATTAGATATAACACAAATTGATCCGATATTTTTAGATTTGCCTTATGTATGGCGTTTTATGCATCCATCTAGACCAGACTATCCAGATATTGATGTTGACTCTGAGTCAGATAAGCGTCAAGCAGTATTTAATAAAATAAGAGATTATTTTAGAAGTATTGGTGGAGATGTTATTAATGTTTGTACATTTGGTACTGAAGGAACTAAGTCCGCATTAAAAACTGCGGCAAGAGGTCTTAATATTAATTTGGACGAAGTTGCTTATGTAAGTTCAATGGTTCCGAATGAAAGAGGTTTCGATTGGAGCTTACATGATTGTTATTATGGTAATGGCGACGATCGTTCACCTATTAGCGCTTTTAAAAAAGAAATGAATGCAAATCCGCAATGGTGGAAATTAGCACAAAGTATCGAAGGATTAGTAACAAGACTTGGTGTTCACGCATCAGGAGTTGTCTGTGTAAATGGAGATTTTATTGAACACGGAAGTTATATGAAAACTAATAGTGAACAATTAGTAACAGCTTTTGACTTACACGACCAAGAAAAATGTGCATTAATTAAATATGATATGTTAACTGTTTCTGCTCTTGACCGTATTCATCAATGTATGAATTATATGTTGGAAACAGGAGATATGGAATGGAAAGGTTCATTAAAAGAAACTTATGATTATTATATTAATCCTAATAAGTTAGATTATAAAACACCTGAAATGTGGGATATGGCAGCGCAAGGTAAGATTCGTGCATTGTTCCAGTTCGATACAATCGTAGGTGGTCAAAGTATTAAATATATTGAACCTAAAAACTTACAACAATTGGCTATCGCAAACTCAATAATGAGATTAATGGCACCAGAAGGTGAAGATCAGCCAATAGATATTTATGTTAAATATAAGAGAGTTCCGCAATTATGGTATAATGATATGAAAAATGCGGGATTAAATGATGATGAAATAAAAGTGCTTGAAAAGTATTTAAAAGTTAAAAATGGTGTTGCGGACTCACAAGAAGTAGTTATGCAGCTATCAATGGACCCACAAATTAGTGGATTCTCAATGAAAGACGCCAATAGATTAAGAAAAATTATTGCAAAGAAAAACTTTAAAGATATTGAAAGTATGCATGAGTTCTATCTTGAAAGCGGCGAAAAACTTGGTACAAGTAAAGCAATGTTAAATTATGTTTGGGACAAACAATTTAAGTTATCATTTGGTTATTCATTCTCGACAATTCATACAACAGGTTATAGTGTTATTGCTGTTCAAGAAATGAATTTAGCTTATCATTATCCATCAATTTATTGGAACTGTGCTTGTTTAAGTGTAGATAGTAGTGCGATTAGTGCGCAAGACTTCTATAACTTAATTGATGATGGCGTAATTGAAGTAGATGAAGATGAAAAGAAAAAAGTAGCAAGTAAGATGGATTATTCAAAGATTGCGGCAGCACTTAGTGATTTCCGTAGTAATACATCAATTTTATTGCCAGATATAAATAAGTCTAGATTGAGTTTTACACCAGATGCAGAAGATAACACAATTTTATATGGTTTAAAGGGTATCACAAAAGTAACTGACCCAGCAATAGAAGAAATAATGATGAATAGACCATTCTCATCATTAAATGACTTTTTAGATAGAACAACTAAAAAGACAGTATCATCTGATAAAGTATTAAACTTAATTAAAGCAGGTGCATTTAATGAAATTGAGGGTAAATCAACAAGAGAGATATTAGTAAATTATATTGATATGACAAGTGATAAAAAGAGTAAATTAACTTTACAAAATGCAAATGCATTAATAGATAGAAACTTGTTTCCTGAAGAATTATATAAAGAGTGTGAAGTATATAAATTAACAAAAGAATTAAGAAAGCATAGAAGTGCGGACAAACTTTGGTATAGAGTAGATTTTGGTTTTCCAGGTGAAAAAGAAGAAATTTGGAGAGAAGTATTTAAAGCATCTAAACCTAAAATCGAATATATTGACGATGTCCCTGTTATTAACTCTGATGCGTGGGATAATTATTATGACCGCAATATGGATAAGTTAAGAGCATATATTAAAAATAATAGTGCAGAACTATTAGAGAAATTAAATAACTCATTGTTTCAAGAAAGATGGGATAAATATTGTCAAGGAGACGAACTTGATTGGCAACTTGAAAGTTTAAATTTCTTCTTTGACGGACATCCATTAAATAGAGCAATAAAAGAAATTAGTATAGATTTAACTCCTTTAAAATATTTAGAGGAAGATGCTCAAGATGGTTTCTTTGTTATAAAAGGTAAAGAGATACCTAAAATGAAATTGTATAGTATTGCTGGAACAGTTATTGATAGTAACACAACAAAAAGTACAGTAACTATTCAAACTCCTGATGGCGTTATAACTTTAAAGATTTTTAAGAGTTTATACTCAATATTTGATAAAGTTGTATATAGTGTAGATGGAATGGACGTAGTTCAAGATAGTTTCTTTGCAAAAGGAACAAATTTATTGATAACTGGTATTAAAAGAGGTTCGACTTTTGTACCAAAGGTATATAAATCAACAGGTAGAAAAGCAATATTAAAAATAAACTTAACTAAGGATAGACATTTTAAAAATTTTGAAGAAAAATTGGAGATTTAATTATGAACATAATGATATGAGATATAGAATGATACTATGCCGCAGATAAAACTAATTTAATAAATGTTGATGCTATGAAAATAAGTAGCTATCACAAACAACGCGGCGATAATGTCTATCTAGTCAAATCAAAGTTCGATATTAAAAGAGAGTGGGATATAATGTATATCTGTAAAGAAAATATGGATAGTCCCACTCCTCCGTTAAGTTTAACATTAAATAATCCAAAAATAATAAAAATTGGTAATGGCTGAAAAAAATCAGACTCATTAAGCAAAATTGTTGCCGCTTGCCGTCCAGATTATTTATTATATCCTAATATGCAGAAACAAAATAATACTGCTATTGAAAGGTCTGAATATTGACGTTTCCTTGATGATGAAGGAAATTTGTTGCCGCTTATTCAAGATGCTTCAAGACAAGAGAAAAAGAATTTTGTTGTAGTATCCGATAAAAATTTATGGAGTAAAAATGAAGAAATTATTTTACAAGTTCTCAAAAAAATACAGGATTTAGGAAAATATGTTTCATTTTTAGAACCAATTTCAATAGAAAAATTGTTGTCTAATAAAATACTAACACAACAATTTTTAGAATTAAAATTCAAACAAAATAATAATATTAGATGGACTGAATTAAATCTTGATAATATAGATAGTTTTATTTATTTCTATCAAGAGTTTAAAAGAGAACATAAAAATATTATATTTCAACCATTAGAAATAAACCTAGATAATTTCACAATAGAAAAAATATTAGAATATACAAATATGATTGCAAGATGTTTCTTATGTGGTTTACCTATAACAATAAAATGTAATAAAAATAAAAAGTATCCTCAAATTGTGAATATACTAAGCGATTACATAAATAGCGGCAAAAAATTGTCTTGATTAGAATACATTACATATCGTTATCATAAAAATATTAAGGATAATTCGTCCGCTGTTAAGTTATGGCTTAGTCCTAATAAGTGGAATAGTAATTTTAGAGAATTATTAAGATTAACTTATAAAAATATATCTTTTTTATGTATTAGACCAAATAAAACATTTCTAAATAAAAATGATATTCCTTTTAATACCTTTGAAAAAACTTTTAAATACAATATATAGGAGTGGTAAAATGAAATTAAAGAAAAGTAAATTTATATGTATCTTAGATACTGAAACAACAGATGTCTATTGAAATACTTGCGCACCAATCCAAATCGCCGCAGAAATATGTGATGCTGAAGGAAATATAGTTGATACTTTCAATGAAAGAATTAAGACAACTCATAGAATTGATCCAGGTGCAAGTGAAGTTCATGGAATTTATGCTGAAGATTTAGTGAATTGCCGTAAAGAAAGTGAAGTAATATTAGATTTTTGTGCATGAATGCAAAACTGAAATTGTGATACAATATTAACTTATAATGGTGAAGTTTTTGATAGACCAATGCTTAATTTGAGATGTAAGTTATTTAAGATTGACACTCCTTATTTTGATAAAGATAAATATGGTATTGATGTATATGCAAGAGATGTTAAAGATGCAAAAAAATTAAATTTGTATGGTTTAAAATCATTAGGAAGAAAATGAAAATTAACATTAGTAAGTGAATTATTAGGCATAAATACAGAGCATGCTCACGATGCACTTGCGGATGTAGATATGACTAGACAGGTATTTTATAAACTTGACCCGCTAATTCATCCTGAGGATTGAGAAAAATAAAAGAGCGATTACTCGCCCTTTTTTATTTTATCTATTTATTTTTTGACTTTTTAATAGCAACTTCAATTTGTCCTTTAATCCATTGTTCTACATCACCGTAATTTTCAGTAATAAATTCAATAGATTTTGGAGCTAATTGATTTTTAACATAAGTAACAGTATCATTTAATGCTTTTTCTTGTGCTTCTTTATCTCATAAATTTGTTCCTTTAATTGCTTCAACATATGTTTGATATGTATAATCAACTCCATCAGAGATTAAATTTAATGCACCAGTAAGAATTTTTTGTGCTTTTTCGTTTTTGATTTTGGTTCTAATTAAATTCATTACAAAAGCGCCAACTCCTGTAATAATTGCACCAACAATTCAAATAACAATCTTAGTTACTATATCTTGCCACATATTTTCATCTCCCTTTTATTTTAATAATGCTATTATTATAGCTGTAATTCCGCTTATTACTGCAGCTATGGTCGCAGCATAAAAAGCTCATTTACCTTTTATTTTTTCTCTTTTTTCTTCTGAACTTAACTTTTGTTGTTCTTGCATGGCTTTTATTTGACCTTCAAGATTACTTACTCTCCCTTCTAAAACATCACTTTTTTGAAATAATTCTTTAGCTTTATTTCTGTTTGTTAAATATTTATTTTCAATCTCTTCATCGATTTTTTTTATTTCTTCTTGTTGAGATAGTTGCAATTGTAACAATTTCTCTTGATTAACAACTACATCATCTAATTTTTTTGATACATTATCTAATGATTTTGTAGTTGTAGCAAGACTCGCTTCTGTATGTCCTATTGTCTCAGTTAGCGAGAAAAGTCGAGTAAGAATAGTTTGTTCATCTATTGGCATAATTAATCACCACCGCAAATAAATGCTTCTCTTATCCTATTTATATTATAATTCGCCGACGCGAAATTAGCAATTTTCGAAAATTAATACTATACTATTTATATACAGGAGATGATAATTATGGAAATTAAAATCAATGGAATCGAACAAAATATTTGCGATTTTTCAACAGATATTTTGATTATAGAAAAAAGTAGAATAGAGAAAAAAATTTGTAATATGGAATACATTTCTGCAGAAGAAATAACATCACTTGCAGTCATTGAACAAGAGTTAGAAAGAAGAAGTGAGTGCTAATGGCAAAGTTATCTGCGGAAAAAATCAATGAAGAACTACAAGAAAAAGGATTTGAATTAGTAGATAGTAGTGGATATGAAAATTTAACAAGTTTTATTACTATTAAATGTCCTAAAGGTCATATCACTCAAACTAATTTAAAAAGTTTTAGACATGAAAGTTATCAATGTCCAGAATGTGATAAAAGCGTAGATTTTAGTAATCCTACCAATGTACCTGATAAGGGAGATAAATTCCGTGTTATTGCTTTTGACCAAGCAACAGAGCATTTTGGATTAAGTATTTTTGATGATGGAAAATTAGTATATTATAAATTATTTGTATTTACTGGTTCTGCTATCAATAGAATGGTAAAAATTAGAAAGATGATAGATGAACTTGTAATTAAACAATGAAAACCAGACTATATTGTTTTTGAAGATATACAATATCAAAATGGATACATAACTTTTAAAACTCTTGCTATGTTATTAGGTGTAGTTCACGAAGTATGCCAAGCTAATGATGTTCCTTTTGAATGTGTTAGTCCTAATGTCTGACGTAAATATGCAGGAACGTGCGGCAAAACTAGACAAGAAGAAAAAATGTTATCAATAGCAGTAGTAAAAGAAAAATATAATGTGTCTGTAACTGACGATGTTGCGGAAGCAATATTGATTGGTCGATACGGCGCGGCACATCACTACGCTCAAGGACAAGTTTTATTTGGAAAGAAAAAAACCTCTTAATTGAGGTTTTTATTTTTGTGTTAATTTATTAACTAAACTAATTAATTGATTAATTTGTTCTTGTTGATTATCAATAATTGCTTGTTGCTCTTGAATAGCCTTCCAAGCAATATATACAAGCTTTGATTCTTTTACTGACATATAATCACCATTTTCGCCGCTTGCTTGTTGATTTGCAACTAAACTAAAAGTTCCTGCATTAACTTTTAATGCTTCTTGCGCAATAAGACCGATTGAGTCAGTATTATCTGATTTATATTTAAAATTATAAACTGGAAGTGATTTAATAATATCTAATGCGGAAAAATTTGACTTACCTATATCAGTTTTTGCTCGTCTATCTGAAGTTGCATTAAAATATGTTGCTTCAATATAACTATCTGAATGAATATAATTTTGAACAAATAAATATCCATTATTTGCACCTGAACTTGATTTTCTAATTACTGCATAGTTTTGAATATATAATGGAATATTAAATAATCCTTTAGTATATGATATATCAGCTGATGGTGAATAGGTTCCTCCACTATCACTGAAAGCGGCTATTGAAAAACCATAATAATTAGTATTATTAGTTAATGCAAAACATATTGGATTATTTTGAAAATAGCTTTGAGAATAGTCTACAGTAGGAGTAGTAAGCAATATCTTAGTTCCTGAAACTCCTTCAAAAAATAATTGTGTATTATTTATTGATAGTGTTGCCTTACTGCTATCTGTTCCACCTTTAAGATAAATACCATTATTATTATGACCAATCTCGCCTTTATATGCACCAATTGTATTATTACTATTTACATTAAAAATTAAAGTACTTAATATGTGAAAATCGTTATTTAATCTACCATTAGATGCATTTGTTGTAATAATATTACCAAAATCAGTAGTACTTTGATTACTTTCTTTAATTATTGTAGGAGTAATCATATTACCAGCAGTAGGATCGTCTATTTGTTCAAAATCTATTTTAAAAGATGTTGCTCGACTTGTTAATCCTTTAATATGTTTATAAAAATATGCCATTTTTATCACCCGTTTTAATTATAATATTTATTGGAGGAGAAATCAAATTCTCCTCCTTTTATTTTTAATTTAATGGATTATTTCTAATCATTTTTGCTAATCTACGAATTAATTTATCTTGATATTTAATAGTATTTACTGTTAATTGACAATCTCCATCATTACGTAAATCTCTTGAAATATCAGTTATAAATAATAATTGAGATAATGCATTATAAATATCATCTCTATCACTTGTATAGTCTTCTGCAGATATTCTTATGCCTTCACCAATTTGTAGTTCAGGTCAGCGATAATATTTAGGATTATAAGTTCCATCTTCATTGTCTAAAGTTTCTACATCTTGAACTAAATCAATTAAAGATATAGAATAACTTTTTTCAGGATATTTTTGATCCTCAAATGCATACTTAGCCATCATCAATAAATCTTCTGAAGTAGTAACTGAATCATTAGAATATGAAGTTTCAAGGAATAAATATGGATATTCTTCATAAAAATCTCTCCATAAATCCTCTCTTTTTTGTAATAGTTTTTCATAACTACTTATTCCAGCATCTACAAAATGAGAAGTTAAATATGTAATTGCTATACCATTTCAACCTACATAATCTATAAAATTTAAACCAAGAGCTTGATTAAGAAAATCATTCCAAGTACATCCTCCAGTTTGAATTGTATAGAAAGATACTTTATCTGCAATCTTATTAAATCATAAATATTCAGTAGAAACATTTTGAGTACGTTTTAACATATTATCAACTTCTGATTGTTGTTCAATAGATAATTGACTGTATGTATAAATCTCACTATTTTCTAATTGCGGAGCCATATCCTTTCAAATTACAATAAATTGTTTATCAATAGTTTGATTTATAATAGGAACGTATGCTGTATTAATATCAACATAACTAAAATTCTTATTTTCATCATAAACTGGGAATATTACAGAGAAATGGTTTGTCACTTTTTCTTCTTTTATTCTTCAGTCACTAGGAACAAAGATATCGCATAATAAACTTGCTGCATAAGCCTCATTTCAATATAATTGAAGGTTTGACTCAATTAGCGCCGCACGTTCTCTCATTGGGACTAAGTTATTACCAGTATCCTCAATAGTATATTTGTATCAGAAATCTCCATTGGTAGCATTATTAAGTGCTACTCCATTAGATTGAATTGTTACTTCATATTTAAAATCTCCATAAGGACCATAACCGTGTAATTCATGAGGTTGATTGTCATCTGGTATATTAGATATATCCATATCATAAGCTATTATATCTGGAGTTATTGATTCACTATTATAACGATATAAACGAATAGTCTGACTTATAGTTTTATCAAATACATCATAATTATATGTTTGATTAGTTTTATATAATAAGTTATTGAAAATTTGATTTATAGTATAAACTCGTTCATCTTGATCATTATACAATTCATATGTGTTATCTAATAAATGAGCTTTTAAATCATATCCAATTGATGATGGAGAAACTTTAACATTTTCTTTAATATAATATAAATTTTTAACTATATCAGTTTTATCATATTCTTTAGTTATATTAAAACTTCGTCCATTTTCATCACATAACTCACTTGTAAAAAACTCTTTAAAAGAAGATGCTATATTTTCAACGACTCCATTTAAAATCAAATATATTACATAATTATATTCATCATATTCATCATCTGCTTTAATTCTACTTCCAGAAAGAAATTCTCCTTCTTTTATTATATCATAATCAGTATATTCATTTAAATTATCTGGTCATGTATAATTAGGAAACGTGTTTTTGTATATTATTAAATAGCTTAAATCATCTTCAAGTGTGTTAAAAGTTGTTTTCTTTATATAAGTTTTTGTTTGTCTATATGTATAATTTTTAAATTTACTACCTTCCTCACCTTTACCTTTAGCATTAAAATCTGCGGCAATATTACCAAAAGTGTATGCTAAAAATTCACTAGGATCATTTCCATCTACTGGCTTTGTTGTATAGAAAAACAAATAAGGGAAATCACTAATAAAATCTTCATGAAGTTCAGTAAGGCTTTCAGCTACCTTCGCAGTATCATCAACACTGCAATAAGTTCCGTTTCCTGCTAAATTATAGTCGCTTGCATTATTGTTTTTATTAGATATCCTTGTATAGAAATTTTGATAATTAGTATTAGTAACTAATTGCATTTCTTTTCCATTTTTATCAAAAATAGATGCTAATGGATATTCTTTTATGTAAAGTGAATCATTTTTACCTTTAGGACTAATATATGGACTATATTGTTTAAAAACTCTATCACTATCTTGACGATGTGTAGGTGTTTTAGTATATCCACCTTGAACTAGAATATATTCTTTTCAATCAAGAATAGGAATTTGAGTTCAAGACAATAAACCTGATACAATATACCATGACATAGTTTGGAAGTTATTAATTATACCTCAACCAGGATAATTTGTATGACCACTTAATTCATCTGGTCCATAATATGTTCTATTGGCAGTTTTAGGTTCAAAAGTACTATTAGTTTCAATTATTAAACTATCATTGTTATAAAACAAATCAGTTAAAGGTAAATTTTTAAATTTTTTATGAGCTTTAACATTTAATGTATTACGATTACGATATAAGTAGTTTCTTAATATTTCAGAAGGGCTAATTTCTTGATAAAAAATATTTTTATTTTTAGAAAAATCTATTGTACCATCAATCTCATTAAGTCCTTCTCTATCTTTATAAATTATATTATCTAATGCTATATCACTTTCTTGCTCAATTTTTTGTCCATTTATAACTATATAAGTTTCATTTGATGAATAGAAAGTTGCATCCGCAAAAGGTCTTCCATCTTCATATAATTTGTTAAAGATTATATAATTTGAATCTCAATCATAGAATTTTCCAGTACACCAATATTTATTATTATCACCATTATACTTAATATAAAAAGAGAAGAAAGTATTAGCTTCAGTTACTAATGTATGATCTAAGTTTTCAACATCATTAAAACATATATTTAAGAAATCTTCTTTTTTTATAAAGCATACTTCACGTAAATAATTTATATCTTTATTATAATTATCTTCTGAACCGGTTTTTTCTAAAATATCTTGATAACAATATACATTTATATCTTTATAATTGTTTTCAGTTAGTAAATGACTATCTTTATTAAAAATTGTATGTTGAGTATTGTTATAATATAGTTGAATATTATTATAATCCTTTACTCGATGTTCTTCATCGAAAATGAAGAAATTGCTATAATTATTTACAAAATCACTAGATAACATAGCATATTTGTCTTCTCTAAATGGCTCAAAATAATAGAAATTCTTTCTGTCATTACCTGAATCATTTTTAATATCAATAACAACGTGATAGTAATTATTATATAGCGGATCTAATGGAGTTTCAAAGTATTTTCTAAAATTATATAAATTTTTTAAACATCTTTGTCTTGCATCTAAATATTTTCTCATATAATCTGAAGTTGTTCCATATAAATCCATAAAAGTAGATGATAGATAAGAACCTTTTATATCTGTTTGAGATGCGTCTGTGGCGCCGCTAATATTAGATTGAAGTAAATTCCATCTTTGAAGTAAATTATCCTTATCATAAGATTCAGCTTTTCCTTTTTTCTTATAAATGTCTTCTATGCTTGATACTTCAGCTCCAACCATATCTATATTATTAGTCATTTCCGCTATATATTTTGTTTGTGAATGTAATCTACTATAATAATTCTCTGCATTTAGTAATATATCAGAATTAATTTTTCTTAAATCATTATAAATTCTATTATTAATATCTTTTTCTTGAATCTTAGATAATAACCCTGCATTAATAAAATAGTTAAAATCAATCAATTTATTCTCTAATCAAGGAAGTTGATCCGCGATTCGTGCAAATTGTATATCTTCATCAGAATATTCTACTTTAAAGAATATAGAAATATCGTAATCTTTCAAATCACTATAATCAGCAAAATCATTTTCATTTTTTACTGATATAATAATATTTGAACCACTTATTTCCATAGAAAAATTAGAATTATCTGGTGTTATAATTTTTAAATCACCAAAAATAGTACTAAATTGAATTTGACTAACAGTGTTTTGTGTTTTAAAAACTTGTAAAGGATATAGTTTAAATAAGTTAATTTCTTCATTAGATAATGTATATGAAGTAAATTTTATACCAATAATTCTATTGTTTTTTCTTATTAATGTAAAAGTTCCATTTGGTTTGGTTAATCTATACTGTGGTCCGTATAATATGTTTGTATACATTCCAGTATAATATTTACTAAATTTTCTTCAATAAGTGCTATCAAAATAAGTTATGAAAAAAGGACTTACTTTTGGTAAAGCAGTTATTACTTCATCAGAACTTAATGTCCTACTATTTATATTTAAAACAGTTACTAATGAATCGGCTTGTTGAGATAAACTAAAAGTTTTTATATTTCTAAAAGGAGAATATTGTAATCCATTTACCATATCTTTTTTAGAAGGTTCAAATCAGAAATATGTTACTAATGTAATAAAATTACTCATATTTTCTGGTTCAAGTAATACAGTAGCAGTATTTAGTACCATACCTATTTGTTCGCCTAATGATATTAATGCGCCATTTGCAGTTGTTGATGAACAACTAAAAGGTATAGTTTCATATAAATCTGCATTTTTCATAGTATTTGAATAACTATTTTTTAATGTTTTTACTATTTTTTTATTTGAACTTTTTCTTGCAGTTGTATTTATTACAGTTCCATCATCACACAAATATAGAGGAACTTCTAATTTTAAGTATTTATATGATATTTTACACTCATTAACAATCTTTTCTGTCCAATTGTCAATATTTAATGCACCAATAAAATCTTTTGAATTTATATCATTATTTATTGTATATCCATCACTTTGTTTTGCTAATTGATAAGAGAAACTATCTTGACAAGTAAAATTATAAACAATGTTATTTTCAGTTATTGTATATGTGACACTTTTTACTGAAAATAATATTTTATTATTATAACTATATTCAAGTAATAATTGACTACCAATTTTAATTTTAGATGCGAAAGGATTATCTTTTCAAGTATCATCATCTAAAATCATCTTATCAAGAGAAAAAGTTAAATCTTTTTGAGCTTGTTGGTGGATATTTAATTTTTCATTATAAGTATAAGTTTTTGTATATATATTAGTTAAATTATCTTTTAAATTTTTTGTGTTATTTTCTTTTTCATATTGTAATAAGTCTTGATTAACATTATTACTATAAAATTCAGATATAACATTCTTAATATACTTATTAAGATTATCTTGGTCATATGCTTTTGTTAATAAGCTTAATTTAAAATATGCCATAAAACCACCTTCTAACTAAATATTATTTCAAAATTTTCTTCTATTGTTGGTGTACTTTCATCTCTATTTCAATTAAGACGAACTTGAAATTCACTTTCTTGTGCAGGTCTTTGATATGTAATAACATCTGCAATTAAATCTTCATATGAATTATCATCAGAATCTTTGAATACTGATTGAGTAACAATTGATGAATTTCCTTGCCAACGTTGATAACGAGGATTGTTTGGTTCGTTTTGCGGAACAAATGTGTCATCATTTTGTTTAACTTGTAGGTTAATATTATTATAATCAAAAATTGTTCCAGACTCAAAAGCGTCATTTCTATATCTTATTTTATAATCATAACCACTATTTTGTGAATGATAATAATATCTAGGAGCCATAACCGCAATTTGTATTGCATATGATAAACCAAAATCTAATTCATCACAAGGAACACAATTGTAAATAATTACAGGGTCTCCATCCTTATCAAATCCTCCTATAAAATTCCAATTATAATATTGAGCAAGTGCGGATTCAAATATCATAAAATGAGATACAGAAGGAATCGAATTTCTATCTAACTGATATTGAATATATCTATCAAAATAATTAATATTATCTTCTTCGTCTATTCAAACTGAACGTCCATAAAATGCTGATTGATTTTTCCAATATTTAAAATATCAAATATCACTTTTTCTATTTAATACATATTGGTCTGTATTATATGAATAATAAATGTTTTCTCCATCTGTTCATACATATGCGCCATTAAAATTTGTTAAACCATTTCAAGTTTTTTTAGACCAAGTTGAAGTTGATTTGTCTAATACATATTGAGTAAGACCATTTGAATAATAAATATTATCTCCGTCTCTTCAAATTGCTCCACCACTAAAATTTGTTAATCCACTTCAAGTCTTATTTGTTCAGTATGGTTCTGGTTCTTCATCATCATTTACAATTAAGACTTTGTGTTTACTTGAAAGAGAATAATATATATTTTCACCATCTGTTCATATATCTGTACCATAAAAACTAGTATCATCTAATCCAGTTCAAGTTTTTTCCTTTCAAGTTAAATCTACTGGATCTAATTTATATTGATAAGTACCACTTGAATAATAGGTGTCTTTACCATCTGTCCATATATTATATCCTTGTCCTTGTAAAGTACCGCCGCCTTCTACAGCTCATTCTTTAACTATTCATTTGCTTGTTGTTTTATCGAACATATAACTATTTCTACCATTTAAATAATAAGTATTATTGTCATAAGTTCAAATACAAGAGCCGTTACTAATAGGTAAATCAATTGTATCTCTTATAAATCATCTAGATTCTAAATCATAAGCATCTTTTTTATAAATTGATGCACCTATATTCAAAGTCTCACTGTAATCTGCACCATATTGATATACATGAGTTGTTCTATTTTTAAAACCTCATCTAAAAAATAACTTATAAATATCAATAGCATCATTTTCATTTTCATTAATTATGCTATCTTCTGTAATAACTGTATCATCTTTCTTAATAAAAGTATAAGTATTATCGTTATTCTCATTATATCCCAATAGTCTTCATTCAGGATTATAATAATGTAAATATTCATATAATGAATCAATACTATTTTCTAAAGACAAAATATATTCTTTGTGAATTGCTTGTCTTTGTTGACTTAGAGGCCTTTGAACTGTAATATTAAAAAATTTCATTATCTCACCCTCATAACAATATCACTAAAAATAGGTTCGCTCGTATTAAAATATTCAATTTTAACTACAATTTCATCTTCAACATCATCATAAGTCCATTTTCAATTAGCATAAAATTCTTCATACCCTGATTCTGATTTAATATAAAATTTAATTAATGGTTTTAATATTGATATTCCATCAATTTTCACACTTGAAAAACGCTTTATAAGATATGTTGGATTTTGTTCTGGACTTGGTGTAAAACTACTAATAGGTTCATCTAATAGATAAGCAGATTGTGATGTATCTATTTTTATAACACTCTCTATCGAACCTTCCTCAGGAGTGCTATTATATGTATAACTTAATTTTAATTGGTCATTGTCAGTATCATAAGTAATTGTTGGTTGATAAATACCTTTATTTTCAGCAGGTATATATAATAAATTGCCATCTAATTGCTTATAAATTACATCTCCACGATAATATGTATCTTTACCATTAGTAATAGAATTTGCATTAACAATAGCGGATTCACCTATATTTAATAATGCTAATTTTGAAGTAATATCACTATCACTTAATAATACTTGTGTAACATTGTATATATCTCAGAAGGAAACTTGTCTAGTAACATTTTCTAATTTATCATATAATTTATTTAAAGCTTCTTTAATATCGTCAATTTCTTCAAATTTTTGTGTATTATAAAATTGAGTTTCTGTATGTTGTAAATTACTCATATAATCACCTCTACACTAAAATAGCTTTTGCTCTACCATATGATACTGCTTTTATTTTACTATCTTCTGATAATGGAGACAACTTATAAAACTCTCAATATAAATATATATCTCCAACTTCTTCATTCTTATTTACTTTCATCTTAGTAGTTTTCATATCATTAACCATTAAATCTCCATAGGTATTAGTTAATAATAAATTTAATACTTTATAATCTGAATCTCCATATTGTAAAAATACCAATCCTGAAGTCGAATCATACTTAATTGAAATAGTTCTATCTAATTGATTAAAAGAAGTTGGTTCGCCATTTATTTGTTCTGTATCTTGCCAATTTTCAGTTTGCGGCATAAAATCTACTTCACATAATAAATCACAGTATTTTGTAACTTTATTTGCAGTTTCAGTATCTACTATTTCATTAACATCTGGTCCTATGTATAAACGTAATGATGGATAAGCATTAGTACTGGTATCTCCAGTAAAATAGAAAGACACTTCACTAACTATTCCAAAAGATAATTCTGAAAATGGTAATAAATCACTTGGTAATAAGCCACTAGAATTTTTTGGTAATCCAAGAATATAATAAGTATTAACGTTACCATCAGTAATATAAGTATCTGTTTGAGTTCATACATATTGTCTTTGAGCTAATGCACATTGTTCTCCTTGAATTTCAAAAGTAATTGTATTTTCAGCCATATATAAATCTTTACCATTATCAACACCAATTACGGTTTTTACGGCTTCTTTCATACCAGTAGTCTTTGCTAAATAACATAAATTATTATCATAAGCAAAAGAAAGATAATCAATTTCATACGGACCTAGTGCCGCAATTAAACTACGATATTCTTCTGCGGTAACTCCATAAGTACAAATAGTAAAACTTACTTGCATTCTACTGAATTTTACGCCTGTTAAATTACCCATTGCGTGATCATATTGTGGTGAACTGTACTCATTAGAGAAGGAAGGCCCATTAACAAACTTAAGGGCACTTCCGTTATTTGTAATAAATGTATGATATGTATCTCACATATCTTCACCACGCCAATAAAATTTAGCATATTTATCAAGTCTACGACCAAGATATTCTTGTTGCTTTTTTATTGTATTAACTTGTGAATAACTTTTTGTACTCATTATAACACCTCTTATGCAGATACATTTATACCACTTTGAATTATTGCGGCGATAATTGCATCTTTCAAATTACGTCCTTGCATTTCATTTCCACTTAATTGAATTACTTGGTCACCAATATTTAATGTTAAATTTCCACCTGTATCATTAACGCTAATTTGACTTGAATCAATATTAGATACTTGACTACCAAAAGTAGCAAAGAAATTATTTAAGTCTAATTGCGCTTCATTCGCTGTTTTTGCTAAGAAACTGTCTGAAGTTAAGAAACTTGCTAATAATTCTTCACTTTCAGTTCCTCTTAATAAATTTAATAATTCTCTGTTATTTGCTAAAAGCTCATCGAATTTCTCACTAATCTCTGAAATTGAATCTTCAATATTTTGAATAACTGCTTCTTGTGCACGTTCACGTAAAGTATTTAATCTTTCTTTTTCTAATTCAGCAAAAGAATTTGTAAGTTCTTCTATTTGTGCTTTTGAAGACATACTTGTAGAACCAGCAAGTTTAGTTAAATTAGATACGAATAATTCTGCTTTTTCTTCATACTCTTCATCTTCTTGAGCTTGATTAATTGATTCAAAATATTTTTGATAAGCATCTTTTCTTTCTTCAAGAGATTTAGTTAAAGCATCTTGTTCTTCTTTAAGAAGTTCCTTATACGCTTCAATACGCTTATTTTCTTGTTCAACTAAAGTTTCTAAATCTACACTGAAGAAATCCTTACTTTCTAACTCTCTCATTTGTTGCTCTAAATATGTGACTAATGCCGCATTATATTCAGAGCCTTTTCTTGCCCTTTCAACTTCTCATTCTGCTCTCAATTCGTCAAGTTGTCTTTTTCTATTTTCTTGTAAAGTTTTATTTGAAGCAAGAGCTTGTTCAATTTGTTGATAATCTTGTGAGTTAAAAGCAGCTAATAATCTTTCTCCATCTTTACCTGAGAATAACTCTCCATGCTCACTTAAGAATGTTGTCTTATCAGTCTCTGTCATAGTAGACCATTTTGATGCTGTTTCATAGAAACTTTTTACTGAATTTGTTAATTTATCTACATTTTGTCCTATATTTTGAATACCAACTTGAATTGTATTACCAATTTGATTTAAAATTACATTATATGCTTCATCATAATCTTCCAATCCAGATAATATTCCACCAAAAGATTCTTTCATTGCCATAGTAATGTTGCCATTATTTGCTGCAAGAGATTTAAAGAATGTGTCTGATATTATATTTTTATATTGTTCTTCAGATAATACTTCTTCAAGTTGTCCACTCACGCCTTGTTCTTTTAAGGTACGTAAAATTGATTGATATCCAGTATATAAATCATTTATTTCTTCATTAGTAATATTTAATTTGTCAATTAAATCTAATGCAGAAGCTCCCATTTGTTCAAATACATTAAACTCTTTAAATGCAGTAGAAATTGCTTTAAATTCCTCTGAAAATTCTCCTAAAGAATCTTTTAACATAACAAATGCTTCTGTTCTCTCTTTTAAAGATAAACTTTCATCTTGAAGGATATCCGCGGCAACACTTCCATTTATTTTTATAGAAGCAATTTCTTTTAATATATCTCTTATTTTAGTTGAATCTTTTAAAAATTCTTTTAACGTCTCATCTGAAACTGATTCAATGATTTTTTCCATCATTGTTCGTCTTGAAGTTTTTTCAACACTTGTTAAAGACGTGTCTTCATCTAAATAAGAATATAATGATTGTTTTGCTATAGTACGAGCACTTAATCTATAAGAAGCATTTTCTTTTCAATCGTTAGAATTTGTCCTTAAAAGTACACCAGATAATTTTTCTCTATCTTCTCTTAATTTTTCATCTAATAATGTTTGATAATATTTTAAATATTCTTGTTTCTCACTATCATTTAAACCTTCATAATAGTCTTTTTCTGACATTGATAAAGAAGTATCAAGATTTTCTTCTTTAACTGAAGATAAATTATCTGCAACTTCTTTTAAACTATCAGAAAGTTTTTGTGCGTCATCACTAGTTTTTATTAATTTATTATCTAAGTCTTCAATACTACTAACTGCAGTTTTAATACTTTCTGCTCTTTTAGTTAAATTATAAATTTCAGCATTAATTTCATTCATTTCATCTTCTGCTGATTCACTACTACCTGCTATCGATGCAGCTATTGCAACACCAATTAATGAAGCAAGTATTGCAGCACCAACTACTCATCCCGCAGCCATAGTAGCACTACCTGCCATTTTTCAAGCAGTTTTTGCTCTTTCTAATCCAACAGATTTTTGTAATTCAGCATTTTCTTTCTTAGTATATATAATTGCAGCATTAATAGCTCTTGCAATTAATTTTCAAAGACCTCATACAGCTAAAATTGGAGCAGCTAAACCAAGAACAGTAGATTTTAAATTATCTACTAAATGTTCTTGACTTTCTAATAATGATAATTGTTCTCCATATGATTCAGAAACTGCTTGAGTTTGTTCATACTTTAATTGTTCTGCTTTGTAATTGTTAAGTTGTTGCTCTTGTATTAATATCTCTTTATCTAATTCTTCAGTAGATTCTTTATTTTCTAATGCTTGAAGTCTTTGTTTTTTTAATTCTATTAAATAATCTTCTGTTTGTGTAATAAGTCCCTTACGTTTTTCGTAATTTTCTTTTTGAGACATAATATAAGCATCTGCTTGTATCTTTTTTCTTTTTAATTCTATTTTAGCTTCTTGTTGTGTATACTGTAATTGTAACTTTGCTATTTTTGCTTGTCTCATTTTATTGCCTAACATAGTCACAGCCACACCAGCAAGCACAACTGCAAGTGATACTAAAACCCATTCCTGACTAAGAATTTGATTAAGAAGATTTAATACACCAGTTACTTGATTAACTAAAAATACAATAAAATCACTATTACTTACAGTTGAAATAATTTTTTCCCAAGAAGTAGCTAATCTATTTAAAGCAGCTTCTAGTCCTTGAGTATAAGTCGCCATTTGTGCCATTGTAGCACCAGCTGAACGAGCAGATATTTCTTGTAATTCAATAACTCTTTCGTAATCACTCATCATTGCAATTAAACGTGATTGTTGACGAGTACCTGCCAATGCTTTTGCAATAGCAGCTTGTTGATTAGAATTTAATGAATCCCATTTTTTACCCAAATCATCCAACACATCTTCAGTAGAACGTAAATCTCCATTAGCGTTTCTTAACTGAATACCTACATATTCTAATTGACTTTCAACATTATTTAAATTAATACCATCTTCAAGCGTTTCACCATAGTCTGTAATTTCACGCATACGCGCAATAACTGTCTTTAACGCAGTACCTATAGTTTCTGGCGCTTCACGTGTTGTTTCAAGACCTTTAGCAAGTAACGCAGTAGTATAATCAATTGACATACCTGCTAAATTAGCTTGAGATGCAACCTTACTTAATGCTATCGCAATTTCCTCATAAGATGTAGCGGCATTTGCTGATACTGCTGCAAACTTATCTGAAACAATCATAGCTTGATCAGTACTTAGTCTAAAACCATTTAATGCAGTAGTTAAATAATTAATTGAATCTGAAGTGTTAATTGCAGCAACTTTTGCGGCAGAAATCGCAGCTTTAGCAAGTACTAATGCATCTTCAGTACTTTTACCTTGACGTACGAATTCTGTTACGGCTGCTGATACTTCTTTTGTTGTACCACCAATTTCAATAGCTAAATCTTGATAACTTTTTAATAGTTGATAAACTTCTTTACGAGTTTTACCAGTAACCATCGCTTGTTCAGTTAAAGATTTATCCAAGTCTATTACTGTACTTCTAACTTCACTCATCGCTCTACGAACTAATCTTAACCCAACAGTTCAAAGACTTAATTGCTTAGTTAATTTTCCTATAGATGAAGCAGAATTAGAAATACTCTTAACATTTGTATCAAGAAGAGTTGATTCTCCATTAAGTATAGTTTGATTACGCTCTGATTCATTTAAATTATTATACATATTTTGAATATCAGTTGAAGTGTCATGTAATGCTGGATTTACAACTGTATTTCTATATGCATCATCGCTATCTATTTTATTTTTCTTTTCAAATTGTCTTCTTTCTTTAATTGCATCTTGTGTCTCTTTTAATTTATTACCGTATTGTTCTATATCTTTATTAGCTTTATCTTGCTCTTCAATCGTTTCATTATAAGTATTAATAAGTTCCTGTAATTTTGATGTAAAAGTTTTATTAAGAACTCTACCATCTTTTATTTGATTACCTTCTGAATCGTAATAAGTTAATTTATCAAAGCCTGTTTTTGCTACAGTACTTAATCTTTTAAGATCATGCCCTCCATTTGGACCTTTTACTGAAATACCTTTAGTTGATAAAAGATTAAAAAATTCTTCGTCTTTATTTTTTAATTTAACAGTTGTTTTAGATTTTGTTGCTTTCGCTTCATCAATCTTTTTGGTATATTCATCTTCTGATTCATATAATTTTTGCATTTTTTCAGTAACTGTCGTCGCATTCTTAGATACTTTTTCTAGTATCTCTTGAACTTGTTTAAAAGCGTGATTGAATTTATCTAAATCACTTCTTGACATTTCAGTCTGTTTAGCAAGTTCTTGCATTTCTGATATATATGCATTAAAATTATTTATTGATTTTTCAGATGGAAAGGCATTTTTTGCTATTCCTTGTTTTCCAGCTTCACTTAAATTTTTAACATCAGTTTCAATGGAGCCATCAACTTTTATTTTTAATTCTGCCATCTATCATCACCTCTATGGCAATTAAAATTAGTTAATTTCTTTATTTTTATCTCTTTCGTTTAAAATCCTTTGATTTTTAATAATATCAGCACCGCCCAATTCTTTAAACTCTTCCAATTGAGTTAATGTCGCTTCATTATTGGCTTCTAAAATAGATCCACCTTTATCAAGTATATCTGCAAGTTTTTCAGCATCTAAATTATTAATAATATCATTAATTTTATCACTTATTGCTTTTATATTAGTTAAATAGAATACTCTAGCATCTTTTACTAAATCCATTAAATTAATTTTAGTAATTTTATAAAAATCACTTTGCTTATATTCTTTTTCAAAATCTTTTAATTTTAATAATACATCAAAGAAATTATCAGTTTCTTCAAGTATTTCTTTTAATTTATTGTTTAAATATTCATTAGTTAATTCCATAATATCATTTTCCTTTCTTTTAATCTTCTCAACCAATATAATTTTCGGTTGTATCATCATTTATAACTAAAAAAGTTAAATCAACTGCGTTAGCATTTGAATTAAAATATAAAGATTTATTTACTTGAACTACCGCTTTATCTATATGTATCCAAGTTTCAGTAGTTTCATCATCTTCATTAGAAATAGTAGATATATCTAAAGTTACATAAACATTGTTTCTTTTATCAAGAGAATAAAGATTATTTGTAATAACTTCATATACAACTGTATAATATGCATCTGCATTATCTACTACAATTTCGTCCTCATCTAATGTTGAATATGCTTTTTCAAGCGTTGGCGCCGCATTTTCATCATCAGCATAGAAAACATATACTAATTTCTTTTGTTTTCCTAAACCTTTAGTAAGATATAATTTATAATCTTCAGAAGATAAGATTTTTTCCTGGAAAGTTACCGAAAATCCTTCTTTTTTTAAATAAATTAGATTCAAAATCTTATCTGTGAGTGTTACATTATATATTGAAAAACTATTAATTTTTTCTGTTGCGTATCCAGCATTTCTGTCTGTTCCAGCCATATCAACACTACGAGAATTAAAATTAATAACACCATTTTCACCATGTATGATAGTATATGGCTCGTGGTCATATGTTATTTTATAATCTCCAATTGGGTCAGAACTGTATGCACGAATAATACAATCGATTTGATTTCCTATCTTATGTGTTGCCATACTAACACCTCTTCTTTTCTCTAATAATAGTATAGACCACAAAATTGAAAATATCAACTATGGAGATGTGGCAAAATAAAAAGACTCACGATTTTCATCGTAAGTCTTAAATTAGTTATTAGTCTTTTAGACCGTTATCCTCTATAATTTGTGCATTAGTAGCATAATCTAATCTAGGTAAAATAGTATAGAATGTACCAGTTATAACGCCATCTTCGTCTCCTGCTGTTTCATCATCACCGATAAGAATTTTAACTTCATTTAAGTCACCATTCATATCAAATACAGTAGCATCTCCTTCTGCATCTTGAGTTAATGATAATAATGAGTCAGATAAGAAGTCATAGAAAATAATATATGCTTGAACTTGCTTACCAGTGTTAGCATCAACAAGGAAAGTATCACCAACAACAGTTTTATGACCTGCAAAAGTAGTTGTAGCATGTAATGCATCAGTAGCACCTTTAGTTAAAGTAGCATCAGTCGCTAAATCTGTTCTAAAATATTCAACAGTTAAACCTGTTAAAGCTTCTAGAGCTTCTGCGTTACCTAATGCATTTTGCATTTCAAGACGAGCAGTCTTACCATATTTAACTAATGGAGAAGCGTTTTGTCCACCAGTAATAGTTTTAGTAGGACCTTCTTGAGTAGCATTTGCAGTCTTTAAGTACTTTAAGTAAGAAATTTCCTTAGTCATTAAATATAATGCAATAATTTCATTAGCTTTTAAATCTTCAAAATTAATTTTTGCATTTTCATTTAACTCATAAGTGTAAGATCCTTCAGATTCTTCAGATTCACTTCTAGTAACAAAAGTATTCTTAATATTATATAAAGCTTCTAATTGAGTATTGGTAAAAGTTTTTGTTGCTGTATGATCTTGAAGTTCTTTCATTGTCATACCATCATAAACATCATAAATCTTTGCGTTCATAACGGTAACAATACCAAAGTTTCTTAAAGCAGAGTTCCAAGCTGCACTACTATTTTTTAAATTACTATAAGAATTTGTAGCCATCTTTATACCTCATTTTTAATTATTTTATAAAGAAATTGGGTGTTTGTCCCTTTTTCAAATTGCCGGAAGCGTAAGCCATTTTGGTTACGTCATAAGACACTGACTGTGCGGCATAGGTATATAATCAGTGAATTTGAGCCATTGTTTGATTAAATAAATAATCAAATGTGAGAGCAGGAATTTGATAAGATATAGTAAGCAAAATTTTTAAAATTTGCTCAGTATCTCCACCGTTCTTGTTTTTGATTTTATTGACTTGCTTTTCAAACTCTTTTTGAGCCAGATAGAGTTGTCTAGCAGCCTCATTTTCAAAAACAGGTGTTTTTTCCTCTTTTTCTCCACAAGATAATTTTAAAATATTTATGATATAATTTCAAATATCTGATGTAATAATAACATCATTTGCAATAAGTTCTTTTTTCTTAAAATCAAAAAATAAATTATGAATTAATGTACTTAATTGCTCACGTAATAATGATACTATTTTAGTATATTGAGCATACATACCAAATTCAAAAATTAAATTTTTAATTTCTGTTAAGCTATCTTCTGATTGAAATTGAGTTGGTAATAATTTCTTTCTATACTCATCTCTACAAATTATTGTATAACAAGTTGCTCATTCTTCATTAGAGAAAAAATTTTTTAAAGATTTTAAATATAAAATAATTACTTGATTACCAATAAAAATTTTTACTTCTTTATTGTCTTTTATAAATAAATTTAAAATCGAATAATTACTATTAATTTCCACTATAAATCAGCCCCTTTCGAAGGTTGGTCTGAAATTTGGAATTCAATCTTATAACCAAATAGATAATTAGAATATGAAATAGCAGTAGAAGAAAGAACTTCAAGTTGTCCTGAGCAACTGAACTTTGTACCATCTATTAAATCAACTATTTCTGATTCTAATTCCATTAAACGTAAATTATGGTCTTTTAATACTAAATGGTCTAAATCTGAACAAATAAAAATAGAACCAGAAAATAAATTATTATTATCTTTCTTATCTAATGTTACATCTGTTGCAACATTAATTACCATAAAAGTATTTCGTCCCATTTCTTTTATTCCTGTTTCACTCAAGGGAGAAATAGAAATATACTTGTTATCCATTAATTGTTTGAAAGTAAGCGGAGTAAAATCGATTGATAATGCATCAATCGAATCTACCACTAATAATCTTTGAATAATTTCATTTTGTGAAAAAAGACGGCTTAACTCTAATGGTAATTTTTTAATGTTCTTAAAATTTTTAACCATCCTATTCACCGTCCTTTGTATAAGTTATAGTAACTATTGTACCTTGTTGCTTAACTTCAATTTCAACTATATCAATTCCAAAAGGAATTGAGAATTTAACTAAATTGCTTGTTCTAGAAACAACATTTAATACATTACAAGAAGTTCTAAAATATCCATTTTCAGTTTCAACTTCATATATCTTATTTGGAATAATTATATAATCTGAATCATCATCATATTGAACTTCTTCCGCTTGCTCTATTATAGGCTCTTTGTCTACACGAGTTTCAATAACATCTTTACTCATAGTAGTTGGAGTAACTGAATAATATGTTACGCCTGGATGAGTATAATTATCAAACTCTTGAATTAATCAAGCTCTATCAGCAATCATTACTTTATCATTGTAATCAAATGGTTTTCCTGCGGTAACTAATAAAGGTTTTGCTAGTGATTTAATAAAAGATTTTTCTCTTAAACTTACATCAATATAATCATCTTTCTTAAAATACCATCAAGTACCATCAGCTTCTATATTACATAAAAGGGCATGATATTTTCTAAATTTTACATCTTTAATAATAATGATTTCTTCATCAATTAAAAAATGTAAACCTTTAGCGTTCCAACAAGAGCCAATTTGAATTGGTTCGTTGTATGGAGTATAAATATATCCCTCATCATTTTCTTGTTTATTATATACATAAGCAAGTTGAGTAACTGTATCGTCTGCATCACTAATCATAGTAATAGATGCATAACCTAATGCGACAAAATCCGCATTTACACTCTTTTCCGATTTGTTCATCAACTCATTACGTTGTTTAAATCTCTCAAACGAACTAGCCATTAATATCACCTACCGCTGGACGCTTTGATGTATTAACTCTACTATAATGCTCTTCTAACTCTCTTGCATCCGCACGATAAGTGCTATATTGTTTAATCCACTTATCTATTGCATTAGCTTTTGAGAAAGTTTTTATGTTTGAATCAGTATAAATGTCTTCATAATTATTGGAATTAGACATTAATCTTTCGCACCAATATACTTTCATTCATGCGATGATAATCGATACCTCAGCATACTTAACTTCATCTGAGTTGAAATATGCATGAGGTACTCCATCTTGATCATCATCAGTAACTTCTACGGTATTACCGTTGTCGTCGGTTTTCGCATAATAAGTGGTGTAGTCTAATGAGGTATGAGGAAATTTAAAAGCAGATATGGCACGACATGCTAAATAATAGCATTCTTCATCTAACATATCTTTTGTAATTACGCCATAATATGAACCTCTTATTGTATCCCTAAAAGCGGGATATAAACAATCATCTCATCTTTGCATATATTACACCTCTTTACTTATTTTTATTCTTCGTTCAAAGAGAATGATACTTTTAATGTTTGTTCAAGCATTTGCTTTACACCAACAGTAAGTTTATCAATGTTTGCTTTTGCTATATCCATAACTTTGTCTTTACCAAAATCTTTTATTGCAGATTCGATTGCTGCTCTGTTACCCTTTTGTAGGCGGGTAAGAATAGTTTCATTTGTTTTTTCATCTGCGGGTACAAAGTCTAATTCATCTGCGAAATAAAGATTGGCTTCTTTTGCAGCTTGTAACAATTCATTGGTGTCACTAAAAGTGAAATACCCTTTCTTAAATAATCTATAAACATCGTTATTAGTAAAAACGCCTAATGCTAAACTGATTGGCATAATTATTTCTTTATTTGTATTGCTTGCACCTAACTTAATTAATCTTACATTTGAAGGATTATCATAAGGTGATAAATTAAAGATAATTAAATTTGGTGTTGTGTTAATCATTCTAATTGTTTTGTTAAAATTTACTTCGGACATATTCAAAGTCCCCTTTCTGATAATTTTTATTTTTGGATTTTTATTTTAAAATTAAATGAATAATCGGAAGAGTGGGGTTACCACTCTTCTTCATTTATTGCTATTAGTTGTTTTGGATGAATTCAGAATCTTCTAATCCATCAACTGCAGCATCAGATACTTCGATAACTGCATAGTTGTTAGCCATAGCAAGACCAACACCTAACATTCTATGAATTTCCCACTTTTCTCCACCAACAGCGTTGTTGTTCTTTTGGATCATAGTGTCGCCCTTGAATGCAACTTTAACTGGTTTAACGCCTGTAGGTAATAAGAATACCTTGTTAACGTCATAGAACCACTTAGTATTAGAGTTGTCTAGTAAGTAGTTAGGTAATTCAATTACTTGAGCACCCTTGTAAATAGTTACGTGACCTAAACGTCTAACATCTTCGTTGTCTTCACGAGTTGGATATTGGATTACTACACCACCAGTAGTTGTTGAAGCAACTGGGTTGTATAATTCAGAAATTGCTTGGTATGAACCAATAATTGTAGGTTGACCATAAGCTTTAACATATGGCATTACTACGTCGATAGCTTGACCTAATGTAGCCTTAGTAGCAACGATCTTACCACCTTGAGCTTCACCAATTCTAGCATATCCTGCAGCTGGAGTACCAGATGCTAATTCTTCGAAGATTTCCTTATAGATTTCTTCTTGGAATCCTTCAACGATTGTAGCAAACATTTCAGCTAGACTTACCTTACCAGCAAGTAATTCTTCTAATGAAATGAATACTGCAGCAGTTTCAACGAAAGTAGGTAAACTGAATGTAGCAGATGTTAATCTAGCTGCACGGTAGATACCTTCTCTTGAACCTTTGCTAATAACTAATTTAGCACGATTCTTACCTAACTTGTTAAGTTCGAATACAACTTCTTCATCTCTAGCAAAAGTTTTAACTTCAGCAAATTGACCTAAAACGTCTCTGATTTTTGCAGGAACGATTTCATCAACAGCTTCTTCGATTAATGCGAATGCAGCACCTTCTACTGCTCTGATGTCTCTAACAGATGCATTTTCAGGTAAACCTAAAGTTTCGCAAATTGCTTTAACAGCTGCTTCATTTACATCTAAAGCTGAGAAAGTTGTGTCGCCAAATGCTACAGGTTGGTTTTGGCAAGCGCCTTTAATTAATGTTAATAATTCTTTTTCCATTCTTTCTCACCTCTATTACTTTAAGAATACATAAGTATATGATGGTTGACCATCAGCAAACTTATTGCAATCTAAGAAATCATCTAAACAATATTGAGCATGATCAGTCTTTGTAGAGTCACCATCAATATAGTTTCTAGTAATGCATGCGATACGACCATCAGCAATAGCATCTGCCATTTGATCGCTATCTGGAGCATAAGTAGTAGTGAATTCATCACCAGGAATTAATTGTACTAAACGAGCAGGATCTTCAGTGATTTCTGCAGCATAGTAGCTATATCCACCAAATGGTAATAATTCTTCAGTATAAGTTACAAATAATGGAGCTGTTTCATCAGCATTAGTTGCATAATCAATATAACCATCAGCAGTTAATTGAGCTAATTGACCATTTTCAACAAATAATTTACCAGGTACTTTTGTAGTGTTGATTAACTTATTAGCTGCAGCGATTGCTGTTGCATCCTTTAATGTACCATCAGCGTTATAAACACCTTTTGGTTCAACTTGTGCTACAACGAAGCCAGGTTGTAAACCTTTTAAGTTATTAGGTTCAATAATGTTGAATTTTGGTAAAAAATCAAAAATATT
>Ga0247610_10000330_pt1 | contig 72981 bp, 61 predicted proteins | sample 174DNAGHGhighgp2_FD_193483 | JGI IMG/M metagenome (GOLD analysis project Ga0247610, IMG submission 193483) | Sheep rumen microbial communities from Palmerston North, Manawatu-Wanganui, New Zealand - 1742 DNA GHGhigh gp2 | ecosystem: Host-associated > Mammals > Digestive system > Stomach > Rumen...
CATCTTGATACGGTAATACTCTTTCAACCTCGGTGAAAGAACGGGTTCCTGTGCCTGGACAACCAAGCACAAAATCGTGATAACCAAAATGTTTGTAATCTTTTTCATTGCTTTGGGGTTTTAATGACGGTTTCGTTATATAATGATATTTTCGTTATAATCAATTCTACCAAGCTCTTGCCCCTTACGGGGCTGTTTAAGGAATAAGTTTTTGAACATTAAGGGAGATTACGGAAAGATTATGGTGTTTCGGCAACGCTGACCTGATAGATCTGCGGCGCATCGCCCGTCACAACCACATTATAATGCTCCTCCTGTTTTGTATCGGGCACTTCATCGTAGAACTCCACGGGATCCCCATATTGGGTGGAAAGCCAGGGCTGGGACTCCAATACGCTGGGTTGGGAAACGTCTTCCGTATGTTGGAAATGCGTTTTGGTCTGACGGACAACTCTCTTTGCTTTGACGTTTTCCGTCGGAACAGTCTCCGCCTTATCAGAATTTTCGGAAAGCGACTGCAAAACCGCAGCGGGAACCACCACATTTTCAATTAACGAAGGAACGTTTTTAGAGAAGACGAGAAGCGAATTGCCCGCAACAAGCAATGCCGACATCGGAATCACGGAAAGATAACGCATCCAACGGCGGCGACCATGAACAGTTGCCATCATCATTCGAATGCGGCTTTTGACAGCAGTGGCGCTGAACGAATGGACAGGAGCCTGACGGTTTTGATGTCGAATCTGTTTCAAAATCAGATCGAAATAGTCATTTCGGGGAACATTCGAGTGGATGACTGCCGCGTCGGCCGCATACTCATGCTGAGACTTGAGCGCGGATTTATATGCCCACACGAAAGGGTTGAACCAGTATATCACTCCGAGAAGTTCAACAAAAAGAATATCCAGCGTGTGCCACTGTTGGGCGTGAGCCGCCTCGTGACGCAGCACCAAGTCCAGCTCATTATCGTTAAAGGATGAGCAATCCACCACAACGTAACGGAAGAATGAAAACGGCCCAGTCTGCCCCATTCTATTAATAACTTTCAAGCCAATAACCTTAACGTACTGTTTTCCAATTATAAGTTGCAAAACCTTAATCAGCTTAAAAAGAAAGAAAACAAAAAATAGCGAAGCCACGGCCGCATAAATAATCCAACCAGTGTGATTGACTGCTGTTTCCGTTACGGCTGAAATTTTCTCAACATAGTGAACCGAAGGGGCAAGGACTGGCAAGTGAAATCGTAAAAAAGGAAGCAGCGAAGAGAACGTAAGCGTAAGCAACAGATAGAAACGGTTAAGCTGATGATACTTCTCATTACGCAGAAACAGCATATAGCAGAGCAGAAACAACCCGCTCGACAGCACTATAGTTCCGAAATCTATCAGCTTGAACATGGACTTGTGATTTGTGACTTATGATTTAAGAATTATGATCTTGTTTCGCCTTTTGGACCAGTCGTTCGAGTTCCTGCAAGTCTTGGTCAGAGATGGGGTGGTCGGCAGTGAAAGCGGAAACCAGCGAGGAAAGGGAATTGTTGAAATAGTGGCTGACCACGCAACCAAGCAGACTACGGGAGTAATTCTCCTTGGAAACTAACGGATAATAGCGGTTCGCCTTCCCGAAAGTCTCGTGCCCGACATAGCCCTTGCGTTCCAGTGCTTTCACCACAGAGAGCGTAGTGTTGTACGGCGGCTTCGGCTCGGGAATCTCGCTCATGATGTCCTGCGCGAAACCATGTCCCAACTTCCAAATTATCTGCATAATAGCCTCTTCCGAGGCAGTAAGTTTCTTCGATGTTACCATATCTGTTTATTTTACGGCGGCAAAGATAACGAATTTTTCGTTATAAAACGAAAGAATGATTATTTCAAAAACAAAGAAAGGATACCTGGAATAATAGAAATTTTGTTATTTTCGCGGAAAAGGAACTGCTGAGCATTACACTTTAACGAGGAAATGTTATCTTTGCACCCTTTTTGAAAAGAACAATGAAGAAAACAGGTTTATACTTCGGCTCGTTCAACCCGATACACGTCGGGCACTTGATTATTGCCGAATATTTGCTGGAACATTCCGACTTGCAGGAGCTCTGGTTCGTGGTGTCGCCGCAAAACCCGCTGAAGAAGAAGGCGTCGCTTTTGGACGACCGGCAGCGACTGCATCTCGTGAACCTTGCCATTGGCGACGACCTGCGTTTCCGAGCCTGCGACATCGAGTTCTCGCTCCCGAAGCCCTCCTACACGAGCTACACCCTGCAGGTGCTGCGCGAACAGTACCCCCAGCGCGAGTTCTGCCTCATCATGGGCGAAGACAACCTGCAGACCTTCACGAAATGGTTCAACTACGAGTACATTCTGGAGAATTACCACCTCTACGTCTATCCCCGTCCCGGCTACGACGGCGGCGACTTCCGCACGCACCCGCACGTGCACCTCGTCGATGCGCCCCTGATGGCCCTCTCCTCCACCCTCATCCGCGACAACCTCAAAAACGGCAAGTCCACACGCTACATGATGCCCGAAAAAGTGTTCCAATATGTCGATCAGGAAGGATTCTACCGTTGACCATAATATTTTCCAAGAGGGCTGCAAGCCCGACACGTGTCAACCCAGGGTGAACGCAGTGAGCTCTGGGACAGAACAACCAGGGTGAACGCTGCAAGCCCTGGGACAGAACCAAACCCAAACGAATATGAGCTTCAAACGATATAACATAGAAAATCTGGAAATCATCTCCGCAGGGGCGGAGGGAAAAGCCGTCGGAAAAGTCGATGGCCTCACTGTCTTCGTGCCATACGCGGTGCCCGGCGACATCGTCGATGTGGAAGTCTATAAACGCAAACGCGGCTACGCGGAGTGCAACCTGCTGGCCATCAAGCAGCCTTCGCCCGACCGAGTGACACCGCCATGCGGACACTTCGGCCACTGCGGCGGATGCAAATGGCAGATGCTGACGTATGAGAAACAGCTGGAATTCAAGCAGAAACAGGTCGAGGACAACTTCAAGCACCTCGGCAAATTCGAGTTCCCGCCGCTAATGCCCATCCTCGGGTCGGAGAAGATCTACTACTACCGCAACAAGCTGGAATACACCTTCTCCACGATGTTGTGGCTGACTTATGACGACATGAAACGACAGGCGGAAGGCGAGTTCTTCGAGAACCGCTGCCTTGGCTTCCACGTGCCCGGCATGTTCGATAAGATCTTGGATATCCAGCACTGTTGGTTGCAGGCGGCCCCGAGCAACGACATTCGTCTCTTCTGCAAGCAGTACGCCATCGAACACAACCTCGACTTTTACGACCCGCGTCAACAGGTGGGTTTGCTGCGCAACATCATCATCCGCACCGCCTCCACCGGCGACCTGATGGTAGTGCTCATCGTCACCAAATACAACCAGGAGGTGAAGGATATGCTCGCCGCCTTGATGGAGCGTTTCCCCGAAATCACCTCGCTGACTTTCGTCATCAACACCAAGCTCAACGACGCCATCTTCGATCTGCCGTTCCATCTCTATGCCGGTCAGGATTACATCACCGAAAAGATGGAGAATCTGCAGTTCAAGGTCGGGCCGAAATCCTTCTATCAAACCAACAGCGAACAGGCCTACAATCTCTACAAGGTAGTGCGCGAATTTGCTGATATACAGAAAAATGAAGTCGTCTATGACCTGTTCACCGGCACCGGCACGATTGCCAATTTTGTGGCACACCAAGCCAAGCGGGTGGTCGGCATCGAGTATGTCGATACCGCCGTGGAGGACGCGAAAATCAACTCCGCGCAGAACCACATCACGAACACGGAGTTCGTGGTGGGCGACATGGCGAAGATCTTCACCGACCAGTTCATCGCGCAGCACGGAAAGCCGGACGTCATCATCTCCGACCCGCCGCGCGCCGGCATGCACCCGAACGTCATCGAACAGCTGCTGAAATTGGAGGTACCGCGCATCGTCTATGTGAGCTGCAATCCTGCCACGCAGGCCCGCGACCTCACCTTGCTCGACCCGAAGTACCGTGTGGAGAAGGTGCAGCCCGTGGATATGTTCCCGCACACGCAGCATGTCGAGAACGTGGTGTTGCTTAAACTAAAAAACCTATAAACCAATCATCAAAGATACGCATGAATTTGCTGTTTTTGCCGAAATCCATTAAACCTGTGTATGAAAAAATTGATTCGATATAGTGTTATTGCGCTCTTGTTGTTAACCGTCTCCTCTGGCGTGCGAAATCCCGATCCAATTATGAACATGCTGAATAAAATGACGATAGAGGAGAAAATTGCCCAACTGATCATCATCCGCGTGAGTTCCACGGAAAACGAACAATACAACAAGGAGTTGATAGAGAAGATCGCGCGTATTCAGCCTGGAGGTGTCTGTTTTTTCAAAGGGAATCCGACGAAGCAGGCGCTGCTTACCAACCGTATGCAGGAGGTCAGCAAGATCCCGATGTTCATCTCTATCGACGGCGAGTGGGGCCCCGCCATGCGCCTCGACAGCTGCGTGGCCTTCCCGCGACAAATGACCCTCGGCGCCATCTCCGAAGAGAACGATTCTCTCATCTACCAAATGGGACTCGAAATCGCCGAACAGTGCAAGGCAGTGGGCATCAATCTCAACTTCGCACCCTGCGTCGATATCAACAACAACAGTCGTAACCCTGTGATTAACAGCCGTTCCTTCGGGGAAAACCGCGACAAAGTGAGTCGCAAAGCTGCTCTTTACATGCACGGCATGCAGGATGGCGGCATCGCCACCTCCATCAAACACTATCCGGGCCACGGCGACACCGAAACCGACTCCCACGTGGGCCTGCCCACCATCCGGAAAAGCCGCATAGAACTGGACGAGATGGAACTCTACCCTTACCGTTACCTTATCAACGAGAATCCCGACATGGTGATGGTCGGCCACCTCAACATCCCCGCCTTAGACCCCGAACCCAACTCTGTCTCTTCCATGTCATACACCATCGTCTCCGACCTCCTGAAAAAGGAATTAGGCTACAATGGCCTGATTATCACCGATGGTATGGAGATGAAAGGGGTTCGCAACCAGAACCGTTTCGAAGGAGACGTGGAGATTCGCGCACTGTTGGCTGGTGTGGATATTTTGCTGCTGCCTGGTGAAACCGATTCCGTCATCGCCGCTATCAAACAGGCTGTGGAACAAGACATTATCCCCGAAGAACTCATCAACGAACGGTGTCTTCGAGTACTTCAATTCAAAGAAAGCCGCGGAATTCTTGCATCCAAACCTGCCCGTATTGCTGACATTCCATCCAAAATGAATAGCGCAAAAGCTGTTTGGCTTAACCGTCAATTAGAAGAAAAAGCGATCACTTTGCTGAAAAACGACGACAACATTCTGCCTTTGAACGCCAAAACTGCCGAAAACACAGCGTTTCTGTGTGTGGATCGAAAAAAATACGCAAACGAATACGAGCAAATTGTGGGTGAGTGTCACCTTCCTTTCTACTATATCGACAAGAAGATTTCCGCCAAAGAGCAGTCGAGCATCATGGCAAAATTGGCATCTTACGATCAGGTGATTGTGGCGTTCGGTGGTTCCAACCAGTTAGGAGGCTCTGGCTACGGCATCGACATGTCATCCGTACGGCTGCTCAACCGCCTCACCAAGGAGAAATCTGTGATTTTGCTTCATTTAGGCAACCCCTACGCTCTCAACGCTTTCGACTCCCTCAGCAGCTATCGAGCGGTCATCTGCGCCTACCAATTCTCCCCCACTACCGTCGCAGCGGCCATCAACGCCTGCTTCGGAAAAACTGCCTTTGAGGGCACTTTGCCGGTCAGCATCAACGACTACCCGGCGGGCAGCGGCATCCTTCCTTCGGTCACCACGGAAAACATCTCCGCATTGCCCGACAATATCACCCAAGAGATCGACAGAATCCTGCAAAACGGCATCAATGACCACATCTACCCGGGGTGTGCCGTCATTGCGCTGCACCACGGACAGCCTGTCTATCAGAAAGTATTCGGCTATCTGGACTATAACCGTCAGGACAGGGTGACTCATCAGACGCTTTACGATGTGGCCTCCATCACGAAAGTGGCGGCTACCACACTGGCTGTCATGAAGTTATACGACAACCACGAAATCCAGCTCTCCGACAGAATCGGCAAATACCTGCCCTACTTAGCCGGCACCGACAAGGCCAACCTCACGTTGGAGGAGCTGCTGACCCACACTTCCGGAATGCCGTCGTTCATTCCATTCTACAAGTCCATCATGGGCAACGAACGCTATTTACGCGCATATAAGACCGAAAACTACAACATTCAAGTGGCCGATCACCTCTATTTGCGCAAAGACTATCCCGATAGCATCCGATACAAGATTGCGCATTGCAAGTTGAAAGAGAAAAAGTACGAATACAGCGATTTGAACTTTTTCCTGCTGAAGGATATGGTGGAAACCATCACGATGCAGCCGATGGAAGAGTTTCTGTCGGAGAATTTCTACCAACCGATGGGCCTTTCGCACACCACTTTCCTTCCGTTGTCGCATGGTTTCCAGCACAATGAAATCGCCCCGACGGAAGAGGACAAACTGTTCCGTAAACAGCTGGTACACGGCTATGTACACGACCAAACGGCTGCTTTGATGAACGGCAACGCCGGCAACGCCGGACTCTTCACCACAGCGGAAGAGCTTGCTGCCATCTTCCTCATGATCCAAAACGGAGGTATCCTCAACGCCCAACGGTATCTGTCGGAAGCCACCGTGGAGGAGTTCACAAGAATGCACTCGCTGCACGGCTGTCATGTGCGCGGTTTGGGCTTCCACACCCCGAAAGCACCCGGAGAATCCTCCATTGTACCCACCGCTTCTGACACACAAATATTTGGTCACCAAGGATTTACCGGCACTGTCGTCTGGTGCGACCCGAAAGAGGAACTCATCTTCGTCTTCCTCTCCAACCGTGTCTGCCCCGATGCTGAACCCAACAAATTGTCGAAGAGCGGAATCCGCCTGAAGGTGCATGATTTGATTTATAAAGGATTAGGCAATAGGCAATAGGCAACGATCGAAGAAACATATATGAAATATCTTCCTTGAACAGCCCCGACAGGGGCAAAAGCTCGGTAGATTGAGATCGCATGACGATGAATGTACGATGAATAAACGATGAATATGATGAACCCAATAATTATACATATCGAAACCGCCACCGACGTATGTTCCGTGGCATTGTCGAGAGGCACGGAAATCATCGGATTGAAAGAGGAGGCCGGTGGCAACAACCACGCCAAAAACCTCCTGCCATTCGTGGATGAAGTGTTGAAACAATCGGGAGTGAACATGACCGAAATCAACGGGGTGGCCGTGAGCATCGGACCCGGCTCCTACACGGGCTTGCGCATCGGGGTCTCCACCGCCAAAGGTATCGCCTACACCGCCGGCATTCCCGTAATGGCCATCAGTACGTTGGAAAGCATCGCACAGGGAGCTAAAACGTTATGGTCTGGGACCTCAACGGAAACCGTGCAAATCGTCCCAATGATTGATGCCCGCCGCATGGAGGTCTTCACCACCCGCTACGACTTCGACATGAATTCGTTAGAGGAAGTTTCCGCCAAAATCATCGACCAAAACACCTTTACAGAGCTGCTTTCGGAACAAAAAGTGCTCTTCTGCGGCAACGGAATGCCCAAATGCCACGAATTACTGTCCGCTTTCCCCAACGCCTGCTTCATCGACGCACCCGTCTCCGCGAAAAATATGCTCCCTACCGCCATTCGCAAGTGGCAAAAACAGGAGTTTGAGGACGTTGCCTACTTCGAACCGTTCTACCTGAAGGAGTATGTAGCGGCAAAACCGGTGGTGAAAGGACTGAGATAATTAGCAGTTAGTAGTAGTTAAAACGAGAATCCCCAATAATAGTAAAAGATATTCCTTGAGCAGCCTCGGAGAGGCAAAACGCGCGAAGCGCTATTAACCCCACACAAGGCGAAGCCGCAGTGCAGGGGGTCGTAGCTACCAAAACCTTAAACAGTGATAAAGCATGGAAGTACACGAACCGATAAAACGCGACCGAAACCTCAACATCACGGTGATTGCTGACGATTCCCAACGCGGATTGGCAGCCGTATCGCAAGGTGTGTTGCTGGCTGAGGTGTTCCAAGCCTCGCTGACGGTCATGGCAAACTTCGGATTCGGGTTCGGACCAACGGAATTCCGCCATATCCCAGACGACAGTCCCTATTTACAGGAAATTCGAAAAACAGTCTCAGAAGTAGCTAATTGTCAGATTATCACCGATTACATTTTCCCCGAAACACTTTTCCGCTATGCCGAAGAGCACAACACCGCCATGTTCGTCATCGGGATTCCTGATGGGAGTGGTTCCGATAGAGGAGGTTTCTTTAGCGCCAAGAAAGCCATCAAATTTATCCGTCAATCGCGGTTCCCCGTGATGACCGTCACGTTCGCCTACCCGGATGCCACCTACTACAAGCACATTCTGTTGCCGTTGGACATTGAACGGCAGAACAAGGAAAAGGCGCTGTGGGCAGGCTATTTCAGCCGGTTTTATGGTTCTGTTATCCATATTCTCTATCCGAAATACAAAGACGAAGGGTTAGCCAAGTTAGTCTATGACAATATGGCTTTTGTAGAGAAACTGTATGAGAATCTGGAAGTTACTTACGAAAAACACGAAACGCAGCCACAGGATTATTTAGATGCCTATGCTCTAAAATTCCCTCTGATAGAGCATGTCAGCGAACATGCGGGCGCATCCGTGATCATGATGACCCGCTACTACACCCTCGGCGATGTGCTGATGGGCCCCCGCGAGCGCAAAATCATCGGCAAAACGCCGATGTCCATCCTTTGCATCAACCAGCGAGATGACCTTTACGTGCTCTGCACCTGATTTCCCTTCATTCCCCCCTTATCGCTGACAACAGAACACAAAAACCCGCGCTCCGGGGATTAGTGGCTATGATTGGGAGCGCGGGACGTTCAATATTGAAACTTTTCGTGCTTATATTATCGACTTTAATTTTGACTTTAGGCTTTTAGATTCACAAGTCTTAAGTCCCAAGTCTCATACGTCATCAGAACAATTGTATGCCGATTTCCCATTTCGGGAAGTCGGAAGTGGTTGTGCCTTTCACCTTCAGCAAGTTGGAAATACGGTATTGTCCATAGATGGCGAATCTTCTTGTGATACCTACACGCAAACGCACGCCATAGTCGAGACGGTTCATCATAAGGCCATATTGTCCATCATTGAGATATTTTCTAATGATATGCGTGTTGATTGCATCGCCTCTTTGAGTTTGGATTTTATGGCGACTTCCTGTATTCCATTCACCGAAAATACCAGCGTCTATGTACCACCACTCTTTACCGGCATAGCCCAAAATGAACCGGTTAACCAATTCCAAATCAAATTTTGTGACTTTGATGTTGTTTTTGATCACTTTAATATCCATCATTTCATAAGGCAATCCAGTAGCAGGATTGACGAATATCGGACTCTCCTCCGCATACCAAGAAGAACCGAAGCCGAGGCGAAAACCTATCGCATAGGGTTTTGAAACACGCCAGCTGTTGTCGAAGGCGAAGGTAAGACCGTGGGAAATTCTGTCGCAGGTCCAGATATTGCCGCTCGGACTCCACATAGAAGGAAGCATAAAGGAGAAATTCAGCACTGTACTGAATTTGTATGTGGCCTTGAATTTACGGGTGTAGATGTCGTTGGCGGGAATGGAGATTGTCTTCGCACAGCTGTAGTAGTTGGCATTTTTTGCGGTAAGGCTATCTACTTTCGGTAACGTTTTCTGTCCCACGGCATATTTCAGAATCTGCCCGTTGCTCCATATCTCTAACGTTTGCCCGCTTTGCAGCCGGTCCTTGGAAAAACGGATAGCACCGCTGTTCTCATTAATTTCCTTCTGATTGTAAAAGTCAATCGAACCGTCGCCATTGGTGATTTTGTAGAAAACGGTGGCAGGTTCCTTACCCGTGACATACACCGCATTGTCATCTTCCGAAAAAGAGATGTTGTTTTTGACTTCGGGCTTTTCACCGAAGAAATAACCAGCTTGCGGCACACCATAACCGTACGCATAGTCGAAGTAGGGATAGTGGTTGCCGGATTTCTCGATTTCGGTTTTCAGCTGCCAAGCGGTGTATTCGGGATGCAGTTGCTTCACACAGGCGGCGAAACCGGCCGTCATCGGGGAGGAGAAAGAAGTGCCGTAAGCTTGGGTGAAGTTGCCTTTTTCACCGGCCACCCAGCAGTGAGCCATGGCTACCACGTTGGGTTTCATGCGACCGTCGGCTGTCGGACCGAACGAACTGAAATCCGTGAGCTGGTTGATAGAATAGACACCACCCACGGAGAGGATGCTGTCGGCATCGGCGGGCGTGATGAGCATCTTCCACTCTCTGTCGTCACCCTCGTTGCCCATGGCGTTGCAGACCAAAATGCCCTTGCGGGCGGCGGTATTGGCAGCCTTTGCGACCATCGAAGTACCGTTCATCTGTTTCACTTGGTAACGCTGTTTGCCGTAGCCGAGGGAGCTGTTCACGATGTCGGCACCGTTTTGGTCGGCCCATTCAAGAGCCTGCACCCACCAAACCTCCTCTTTCAACGGCTCGGTGTTTATCTCGGTACGTGCCAGCAGAAATTGCGCGTCGGGAGCCATGCCTAACCAAATGCTATCGCTGATTCTACCACCGATACAGCTCAGCACCATGCGACCGTGCGAGTTGGCCAAATAGACGTTCTCTTTCTTTTGCGCGAAGTTCCAAGTCTTGATAATCTGGTTGTTATCCCGCATTTGTTGAAATGCAGGGTGCGTGTTCACATCCGGGAAACCGGCATCAAACACGGCAACGCGAACGCCCTTGCCCGTGATGTTGTGCTCCTTGAACATCTTACCCTGATGGATGTCGATTTGGTCACTGTAGTTTTTGGCACTTTTCGCCGCATTCTCCAATTCAGACTCCGAAACGACTTCCATATCGCTGGCAATCAGCTGAATGCTTGCCACAAACGGGAACAGTCGAATCTTGGCGATCTGATCTTCTGTGGCCATCACGCCGGCTGCGTTGAACCACCGCGAAGTGCCCACTAACTCCTCACAGGCGCTCTCCACCTGCGCGGCATAGCTGCTGTTCACTGGATAGTTGGTGAAATCATAGAGGTCCGCACCGTTCAAGGCGTAACGCTCAATGGCCTTCGCATCAAAGTATTGATACGGATCGAACGTGGTATTCTGCTTGTCCGTGAAGAACACCCAATAGCTGTTCTGCGCGCTGGCGATGCCGAGGATGGCGCAGAAGAGGATGGTAAAGATTGTTGCTTTTTTCATATTGTTTGGTTTTTTAGTGAATTGTGATTAGTGACCAGTGGTTTACTTTGTGGATTTGATTTTTGACTGAAGGTGACGGATGTAACCTGATAGTAGTTTTTGAACTGTGATGATTTGTTTAAAGAGAGAATGATCTGATTTGAGATAGTTTAACTCTGCAGATAAAAGCAATTGTGTTTCCAACTCTGAAAAAGAGCCTTGCGCTATATAACAAAACCGTAAGTTTTCTTTGTCATTATTACGACCTGCTCCTTCTGCAATATTCGATGGAATAGAAACAGAAGATCTTTTCATCTGAGAACATAATCCAAAAAGTTCATCAGTAGGAAACTTTTTTAGTACAACATACACTTCTTTCACAAGTTTCATACTCTCTTTCCAAACATTTAAGTCTTTATGGTTCATGTTTTCTTTTCCTTTCTATTCACAAATCACAATTCACAATTTCATTAAAATCGATTCCTAACAGTTTCATATTTTTCAGAAACTCCGGCACCTCCTCTTCCATGAACTCCTTCTTGCGGATGGCATGGATTTTCTCGGGGGCGTCCTCGTTTACGAAGTAGCCGATTCCGCGTTTGTTGGTGATGATCTCCTGGTTCTGGAGGCGTTCGTAGGAGCGCATGACGGTGTTGGGGTTCACTTCGAAGGCGACGGCCAACTCGCGCACCGACTTGGCCCGATCGCCCGGCTTCCACGCGCCCGACAAAATCTGCTCGAAAACCCAGTTCTCGATCTGCCGGTATATGGTTTGTGTGCTCTTGAAATCCATACTATGCCTCCGTTTCTCTCATTCTCAAAAAACTCATTGCGTAGAAATAGACAATGGTCACGCTGTAAACCACATAGGGAAGCCTTTTGTCCGTGGTAGTGACGTTAGATACCGTCTTGTAATAGTTTCCGTTACGGATTTCCGCCGGCACCGTCAACGCTACATTCAGCCATTCCACACCAAACATAATGGCACCCGCAACCATAGACACGACGAAACCTGTCAACAACAGCTTCCAGAACGGACTCTTCTTGAAATAGATCGCGGCGAAAAACATGGTGGAAATGCTGGCATAAACCATCAAGGCATTCTTGACATATTCCAAAATGAACTCTTTGAAGAAACGACCCAAACACATTTCATAAAAATCAAATATTCCGGGTTTTACAAGATAAAGAAAGCCATATCCTAACAATAGACCGATTGTCAACGACAATACTATGCCTAACACGTAATAGATATTGGCCAAAAACATTCCGGCGACCACTTTCTCGCCGTTGGTGGCGGGCAGCAACAGGTAATGCATCCGGCTGGACGGTTTATTCAGCTTCGAGAAAAGGCGGCATGGGTAATAGATAATCAGGAAAAAGGCGCCAAAGAATACCACCCCTACATCAAAAGGTGACATCAGCATGGAAAACAACGCCATCGCCATGATGATGAGAAAGTTATAAATCACGTCATTTTGCCAATTTTCGTAAAAATAGGACTTGATTAATTTGATTATATTGTTGATATTCATAATATTACGATTTTATTGGTGAGACAATTCGGGTTAATTTTCAGTGGATGATTCGTCTTGCTGAGACGCACCTTGGCTCGTCTCTACGGAATCGGCGTATGCCTCTATTTCATCCAGACCATTAAAATGAAGCACTTGCGTCGAATCCTTTTCGATTTTCTCATATTTAATTCTGCCGCTGCGATAGCCTGTCTGGAAATCGATGGTGTAGCCGATGACCAGGCCCAACACCAAAACAATGGCGGTGATGATTAATATCTTATTCGTGTATTTTTTCATAATCTTCAGATTTTAAGGTTATTTGAACATTTCCGTGAACTCTTGCTTGTTTAAGACGGCGGCGTTGAAGAGCAGTTCCAAATCCAAGGGGGTATCAATGTGATTGACGTTTTCCTTCACTTGCTGGATGCCGCGCGGAGTCTCTTCGCTGTAGTACAGCTTGCCCTCCTTCGTCTTTTCGTCATTTGTATCGAAGACTAACTTGTCGGTGATGACATCGCCGGAGGCGTTGAGAATCATACGGCCGTTGTCGATGATGGAGACCGCATCGATGAGGCTGTGAAGGTCACGCACCTGATGCGTGGAGATGAGCACGGTTTTCTGCTCGTCGGCGTAGGCGGCCATGAATTTGCGAAAGATGCTCTTGGAAGGGATGTCGAGGCCGTTGGTGGGCTCGTCCATGATGAGCAGCGGCACATTGGCGGCCAAAGCGAAAGCTATCATCACTTTCTTCTTCTGCCCGTGCGAGAACTTGTCGATGAAGCCAAGCATGTTGTCCATCTCGAACTCCGTCAAATAATACATGAACTGTTCATGGCTGAAGTTCGGGTAAAACGGTGCGAAAGCTTCCTCGTACTGCTTGATTTTCAGGTGAGGGACATAGATCTCCTCTTGGAGGAAATAGATGTCGCTCAGCTGGTGAGCGGTGCGTTTGTAGGCGGGTTCGCCGTCGATGAGGGCTTCGCCCGCCTGCGGGAAGAGAAGTCCCGTCATGATTTTCAGCAGGGTGGTTTTGCCCGCGCCGTTGCGACCGAGCAATCCGTAAAAGTGACCGGGCTCCAACTGCAAGTCCACCCCGTTGAATAACTTGCGGTTCTTGTCATACCCGAATTCTACATTTTTCAATTGTATCATACTGTTCATATTTTAAATTGTTACTGTATTAGTGAACTAAGACACTGCAAAAGTAATACACTTTGCGATATATTGTACACTTTTTGAAAAATTTTTTCTTGCTGATAATCAACATATTATATTTTTATTGATTTTTTTTGTCACAAAAGATGGCGTTTTTTTCGCAGAAAATGGGAAGTTGGGGCGCAAAATTGTGATTTGGAGGTTAAAAGATTAGAGCCAATAGGTCAAAAGCTTTTTACATTTTTCATATTTAAATCGCATATCGTGAATATTCCGTATCTTTGCCGCTGAATTTGAAAGAGAAGTTAAGTTCGAGATTGTTTTGGACAGACGTATTTAACATATTATAAACCAGAGCATTATAAACATGTCTGAGCGAGAAATAAACCAATATCGATTGACCGATATGGAGGAACCTACCGACGAGATGTTGGCCTACATCATGCACGAGGTGGCAGAGGAGGCGCGTATCTCGAACGAAGAAGCCCATAAGCGGTATTTTGCCGAAATCAGAGAAATGTATCAACAAGAGTACGGTTGTGCTAATGGGAGATAGGAAACCTGTTCTGATTGTGGTAGCCGGACCTAACGGTTCGGGCAAAACCTCTGTGACAAGCAAGATATTGCATCATCAGTGGTTGGAAAATTCTGTATATATCAATCCGGATAACGTAGCACAAGAACGTTTTGGCGACTGGAACTCCAAAGAGGCCATTATGAAAGCGGTAAAATATTGTGAAGATTGGCGAGAAAAGTGCCTCTCGGATCAAAAAAGTCTGATATTTGAGACAGTGTTGTCAGCTAATGATAAAGTTGATTATATAGAAAGGGCTATTGCTGCTGGTTTTTTTGTCAGACTTTTCTTTGTTTGTACAAGTTCTCCAACCATTAATGCCGCTCGAATAGCCAATAGGGTGATGAAAGGAGGCCATGATGTTCCTATTACAAAAATTGTATCTCGCTATCAGAAATCATTGTCTCGCTGCAAATATCTTGTACGAAAGGTAAATAGAGCATATTTGTACGACAATTCCATTGATAATTCTGAAGCAAAACTGCTTGTTCGTTTTGCTGATGGTGAAATTATCAAACATTATGTAGAGCAAATGCCTGAATGGGCAACGAATATTTGTGAATAAACAACTGAGTATCAGAAATATAAATCAAAAAATAATTACAAAAAAAGAAAGAAAAGTAATTAACATATTATAAACCAAAGCATTAGCTATTATTTCGCGTTTAGCCAAGAGCCTCGCAAACTATTTGGAAATAAACAACAGAAATAATATCTGGTAGTCTTCATCACGGAGACTCTATGAACTGAATAAAGCAATGCTTGTACCGCTTAGGTGCAGGCTACTTGTTAGTTCGTAGAGGTTTCCATGCGAGGCCGCCTCTCAGCTAAACGCAATAAGGAGCTTGCACTTTTTTATTGCGTTTGCGGATGATAGCATTGCTAAGAAATATCATCCGTATGGCGAATAAATCATTAAGAGATGCGAACAAAGCAAAAGAAGATGAATTTTACACTGAACTATCCGATATTGAAAATGAATTAAAACATTATCGTCACCATTTCAAAGACAAAACGGTGCTTTGCAATTGCGATGATCCACGAATAAGTAATTTTTTTCATTATTTTAGTTACAATTTCGAACAATTAGGACTAAAGAAACTTATCACTACATGTTATAAAAATCAAGAGCGAGACTTATTCAGCCAAAACAATAGTGAAAGAGCTATTTGGCTTGAATATTATGGTGACCGTAACGGTAACCGGGTCCCTGATCCTAACGAAATAGGCATTAACTATTTTCAAGGAGATGGCGATTTTCGTTCGAAAGAATGCATAGAATTGCTCAAAGAAGCAGATATAGTAGTGACGAATCCTCCTTTTTCTCTATTTAGGGAATATGTTGCACAATTAATGAAATATGAGAAAAGATTTGTAATATTAGGAAATCAAAATGCAATTACATATCGAGAAATATTTTCTTACATAAAAATGGACAAATTATGGTTAGGTAGTACATTATCATTTGTTAAATTTAAAGTTCCAGATTATTATGAACCGAAAGCTACAAGATTTTGGATAGATGAAAATGGACAAAAGTGGAGAAGTATGGGTAATATTTGTTGGTTTACAAATTTAGACATAGCCAAACGTCACGAAGAGATGATATTGTATAGATCATATACTCCTGAAGAATATCCGTTTTACGACAACTATGATGCTATCAACGTCGATAGAACAGCTGAAATACCAATGGATTACTATGGGGTGATGGGCGTTCCTATTACATTCTTGGATAAATACAATCCTGAACAATTTGAAATAATTGATGCTATAGGGCGATACAGCATGACTAAAGGTCCAACTCCTGAAACACAGGGAAAATATTTAACGAATGTAAATGGCCAACATAAATATGCTCGCATCCTCATCCGCCGGCGCGAACGAATGGATGACGTTGGGTCAAAGCAACCAACACCATACAACCAACCTGAAACAACCCTGCCATTAGCTGCGGAAGACCCCGAATCATACAACCAAAACCGATAAATCATGCAAATCGAATTACACAAAATCACCGTCCGCGAGCTGACAGCGGGCTACGAGGACAACAACGAAAAAGGCGTGCGGGCCTACGGCGGCCAACTGGATGTGCGACCTCCCTACCAGCGCGAATTCGTCTATAAGGAGAAACAGCGCGATGCCGTCATCGACACCCTCACGCAAGGTTTTCCGCTGAATGTAATGTATTGGGCGGTGCGAGAAGACAGTACCTTTGAAATCATCGACGGTCAGCAACGCACCATCTCTATCTGTCAGTATGTGAACGGCGACTTCGCATTCGATTTCCGCTATTTCCACAACCTACAACCCGACGAGCAGGAACAAATCCTCAGCTACGAGCTGCAGGTCTATATATGTAGCGGCACCGACAGCGAGAAACTCAAGTGGTTCAAAACCATCAATATAGCAGGTGAGGAACTGACGAATCAAGAACTTCGAAACGCGGTGTATGCAGGTTCTTGGGTGGGTGACGCGAAACGCTATTTCAGCAAAAACGGAGCACCCGCAGCCAAAATCGGGAGTGATTACCTCACGGGTTCTGCCATCCGTCAAGACTATTTGGAGACGGCTATCTCTTGGATTTCGGATGGCAATATCGAAGTGTATATGTCTAATCATCAGCATGATGCAAGCGCGGCTCCGTTGTGGCAGTTCTTCCAAGCAGTCATCACATGGGTGGAGACCTCTTTTCTTCCCAACAAAGAACGCAAGAAAATCATGAAAGGAGTGGATTGGGGTTGGCTCTACAAACAGTTCAAAGATAAAGTATTTGATTCCCAACAAATTGATAACGAGGTGAAGCGGCTCATTTTGGACGATGATGTGACCAAAAAGACGGGCATCTATCCTTATCTCCTCACCCATAAAGAGAAATATTTGTCTATTCGAGCTTTCACCGAAGCGCAGAAATTGTCGGCTTACGAGCGGCAAGGCGGTTTTTGCGCCGACTGCGGTCAGCACTTCGACATCTCACAAATGGAGGCCGACCACATCACTCCGTGGCACGCGGGCGGCCGCACCATCGCAGAAAATTGCCAAATGCTTTGCAAGGAATGCAATCGCAGGAAAAGCGGGAAATAATCACGGCAACCGATATATCAAAGTAATTCGTATTTTTGCACCCAATTTGGAAAACTATGGGCGCATTTAAAGCATACGACTTTCGCGGAATCTATGGCAAGGATTTCGATTTGGAGACAATCTACAGGTTCGGCTTCTTTCTTCCATCGCTGTTGAAAGCTGATAAAGTATTGATTGGCAGGGATATGCGAGTGACTTCGGAGGAGATATTCGAAGCTTTGTCGCGGGGCATAACCGATGCCGGCGCGGATGTCTATGACATGGGGCTGACCACCACACCTATGGTCTATTACTTCACCGCCAAGCACCATTTCGACGCTTCAGTGATGATTACGGCATCGCATAATCCCAAGGAATACAACGGATTAAAGGTTTCCCGAACGGATGCGCTGCCCGTAGGTTTCGACACAGGACTGGGCGAATTAGAACAGAAAGTGCTGCACGAAGAGGTGGTCATCACGGCACCGAAAGGGAGAGTCATTGACTATCCGGTGCGCGAAGAGTATCTCCAATTCCAGTCGCAGTACCACTATTCGCCTGATAATCTGAATATTGTGATGGACTGCTCCAATGGAATGGCCTCCATTCTGGTGAAGGAAATTTTCGGGGACAAACCTTGCTATCTCTTTGATACACTGGATGGTACGTTCCCCAACCACGAAGCGAACCCTTTAGAGGCAGAAAACATCGTAGAACTTCAGCAAAAAGTGCGTGAAACCCATGCCGACGTCGGTGTGATTTTCGATGGCGACGCTGACCGGGTGATGTTTGTCGATGAGCACGGCGACTTTATTTCCCCGGATTTGATCATTGCCGTGTTAGGTCACTACTTTATTGAGGAAAAAGATATTCAAGGACTTGTCATTCAAGATATCAGGACTTCCAAATCGGTGGCGGAATATTTAGGGAAGATGGGTCGCGAGATGTACATCTGGCGTGTGGGTCGTGCCTATGCCGCCATGAAGCTGCGGGAAATCGACGGCGCTTTCGGTGGAGAATATGCCGGACACTACTACTTCCGCGACTTTTTCTACTCCGATTCCGCTATGATTGCCGCACAGGTGGCTCTGCGTGTCTTTTCCCAAATGAAAGAGCGCGGAGTGTCTGTGTCTCAACTGATTGCACGCATCAAACGGTATGCCAACTCCGGTGAAATCAACTTCACCATCGAGGAGAAGAAAGCAGCCATGGAGGCGGTTAAGGCGGCCTGCATCGCGCAGGAAACGCCAGAAACAGTGCTCGACTTCGACGGCTACCGCGTGGAATTCGCCGACTGGTGGTTCAACATCCGCCCTTCGAATACCGAACCCTACCTGCGTCTCATCATGGAGGCTCGCACGGAAGATCTGTTGAAGGAGAAAAGGGCTTTCATCGAACAAATTTTGGAACCATATATAATATAAACAATGTACATGACATTGTAGAGACGCGCCATGGCACGTCTCTACAGACCGAAAAAGAAAATGATACAAGGGACGAGACATAGAAACCTTTTGGCATCGTTGCTGCTGAAAACGGCGGCGGCGTGGGTGTTCCTGTGTCTGTCCTTGCCTTCGGCGCACGCGCAATTCTACAACGGCTCTCAGCTCACGTTCGGAAAGAACCGCGTTCAGCATCAGAACTTTAACTGGCAATACTTGCGGGCGGAACAGTACGATGTCTATTACTACCCTACCGGCCGTGCTTTGGCGCAGTATGTCTTTTACCGCACTCCGGAAATCGTGTCGGAAATCGAACAATTGCTGAACTACACCTCCAAGAAAAAGTTGCAAATCATCGTCTATAACACCCAATCCGATTTCCGCGAATCCAATTTCGCCTACGATTACGAAGATTTCTACAACCAAGGCGGCGTGACGAACATCTATGGCACGAAAATCTACATCTATTTCGACGGAAACCGTGCGCATCTTGACCGCATGATCCGTGGCGGCATCATGAACGTCTATGCCCACTGGATGGTGCAGGGCGCAACAGTCGGTGCCAACATCTCCTACGACTACCTGATGAATGTTCCGAGTTGGTTTTACAGTGGATTATCCTCTTATTTTGGCGAACACTGGAATGTCGAGGTGGAATCTCACGTCAAAAACGGCATTATTACAAATAGTTACAATTGTTTGGAAGATCTGTCACCCGTGGAGGCTACCTACGCTGGACACTCTTTCTGGAAATACCTTGTGGATCTTTACGGCGAGGAAATTATCCAAAAAGTGCTCTATTTCACACGCTCAGGCAGGAACATACAAAACGGATTGTCCCGCGCCACGATGGTTCCTTTCAAAACATTGGTTGAAAATTGGTATAAATATTATATAGTCATGTTCCACCCGGACATGTCGAAGCAGATGCCTGCTGGCGAAGAAATCCTTAAAAAGCCCAACCCCAAACGCGATTATGCCCGATTTTGTTTCTCTCCTGAAGGCGACAAATACGCCTACGTCACTAACGAATCTGGGCAGGTGCGCGTATGGATGAAAACCGAAAAATGGAAATCCCCGAGATGTATCTATAAAAAATACCACAAAACGGAAGACAACCCAGACCTGAGTTTCCCTCTCATCGCTTGGCATCCTTCTGGAGAAATTTTAGGGCTAACTTACGAATACAAAGGCGATTGCCTGTATCAGCCTTACGATTTAGAGAAACGACGTTGGGGCAAAAAATTCCTCGTTGATGTGGAGAAAGTCACCTCGTGGTGCTATTCCCCCGACGGGCAACGGATGCTGTTTTCCGGCTTCAAAAATGGTCAATCCGATATCTATCTATACAGTTTTGCGGCCAAAACATTCCAGAACATCACCAACGACTTTTATGACGACTACAACCCTGTCTTCATGAATCCACAGCAAATCGCATTCGCTTCGAATCGTCCTGTAGATTCTATCCTGCTGAAAGACAATTTCATAGATGCTTCTCGCGACCGAAAATACAACCTTTTCCTATACCATCTCAAGGCTAAAGATTCGTCGCTATTGCGGATTACCGATACTCCTTTTGCCAATGAGAGTGGCTTGCAGCCCGCAGGCGACCAACGGTTGCTTTACCTGAGCGACGAAAGCGGCGTGGTGAACCGTTACGAAGCCGTTTTCGACAGCTCCATCAGTCGTATCGACACGGCAGTGCACTATATGTATTACGCCACCACCAACCCTTTGACAGATAGAGCCTATAATATTGAAGAACAGGCATATAACCAAGTTACCAATACTATTGCCGACATCTCTTTAATGAAGAAGTACAAACATATTTGGTTCACAGAATTCCATAACTTGTACCATCCCGAAATTGAAATCTCATCCTTCCATAAACAAACAAATGCAGATATTATCTTACAATCTGAAAAACAAACAGTGAAGGACAGTGTTGAAACCGTAAAGAATAAACAGGACCATGGTTTTATATTGTCAAACACCCAAAAAAACGAAACGCCTGTCACGGATGATATCGACAACGACACCACCTATACTTCCGCCAAATCCAAAAATGCTTTTTCTATCCCTGTAGGGCTTCCCTATCGAGTGCAATATTCTATTGATCAATTGATTACGCAAGCTGACTTCAGTTTTCTGAACACTTCATACCAGCAGTTTGAGGGCGGCACAAATCCTATCTATCTCAACACGGGTTTTAACGCTTTGTTTATGTTGGGTATCAATGATTTGTTTGAGGATTATCGTATCACCGGAGGATTCAGAATCGGCTGGAATTTAAATAGTTATGAGTTTTTGTTCAGCTATGAAAACCTTGCTCACCGTTTAGATAGGCAAATCACGCTCCACCGTCAGTCCATCACCTCGCAAGTGAGCGGATATGTTTATCGACAGAGCTCGAATAACATTTTCTATACGTTGAAATTCCCGTTCAACAAAACCAACAGCATGAGATTATCGTTAAAAGGACGTTACGAAACGAATGTGGTAACGGCTCTCAACGACCAAACATTGCAGATGCCCGATGAACGGCATTTTTGGGCGGGTGCGAAGCTGGAATACATCTTCGACTCCTCTAAAGAACTTTATACCAATCTGTGGCGTGGAACCAAGTTGAAACTTTTTGCAGAATATGAGCAACGTCTTGAAGAACAAACTCTTAACCTTCTTGTCGTCGGTTTTGATTTGAGACACTCTATCAAACTCTACCGCAATATGACGTTGGCTCTTCGTTGCGCTGGCAGCACCAATGCAGGTTCCGCACGACTGGTTTACTTTCTGGGTGGTGTAGATTCCTGGATCGGTGCTAAATTCAACCGCGACATGATGGTAGATCCAACCAAAAACTACGCTTATCAGACACTTGCGACCAATATGCGGGGCTTCCAGCAGAATATTCGCAACGGCACCTCTTTTCTGCTGTTTAATGGGGAATTGCGTATTCCCATCGTTCAGCTAATTGTCGGACATAGAGTCGGTTGGAATCTGCTTAACACCTTGCAGCTAAATCTATTCGGTGATTTGGGTACTGCTTGGACAGGATTCACTCCTTATTCCGAAGACAATTGTCTTTACACACGTTTCATCGACAGCGGTCCGATTCACGCGGAGGTTAAACGACAGGTGGATCCATGGGTTGGCGGTTTCGGTATCGGAGCGCGCTTTGCTATTTTCGGATATTTCCTTCGCTTCGACTATGCATGGGGCGTGGAAGACATGAAAATCGACAACAAAAAAGGCATGTTCATGTTTTCTATCGGTACAGATTTTTAATTAAAAGAGTTTGCCATTATAGCAGAAAAAAGACGGAACCATTTAGCATGATTCCGTCCTTTTCTTTGTAGAGACGCGATTAATCGCGTCTCTACAGATTATTTCTTGAAATAACGATTGAATAGACCTTCGAAACCTTGGCCATGACGTGCTTCATCCTTGGCCATCTCGTGTACTGTATCGTGGATAGCGTCCCAGTTCATCTCTTTGGCGCGTTTCGCGATGCGCATTTTATCGGCACAAGCGCCGCTTTCGGCCATCATACGCTTTTCCAGGTTGGTCTTGGTATCCCAGACCACTTCACCTAGTAATTCAGCGAATTTGGCGCAATGCTCGGCCTCCTCAAAGGCATAGCGTTTGAAAGCCTCTGCCACTTCAGGATAACCTTCACGGTCAGCTTGACGGCTCATAGCCAAATACATGCCCACTTCGGTAGCTTCACCCATAAAGTGCGCATTGAGGTCCTTGATCATCTCTTCATCGGTATCCTTTGCAACACCGATAACGTGTTCAGTAACAAATGATAAAGTGTCTTCAACCAGTTCTTTGAATTTTTCAGCAGGTTGCTTGCATTGAGGACATCTTTCAGGTGGAGTATCTCCTTCGTGTACATAACCGCACACGGTACAAACGAATTTTTTCTTCATAATTGTGATTGTTTGTTGTTGATTATTAATAAATTATGGGTTAAAAATTATCGGGCATAATTTGGAAATAGGCTTTCGGATGGTCGCAAACAGGGCACACTTCCGGTGCTTTTTTGCCAACGACGATATGACCGCAATTGCTGCACTGCCAGATCATGTCGTTGTCACGGGAGAAAACGATCCCGCCTTCGATGTTGGCTAACAGCTTTTTATAACGTTCTTCGTGGTGCTTTTCGATTTCGCCAACCATAGCGAACAACTTAGCGATGCGGTCGAAACCCTCTTCCTTAGCGGTTTTTGCGAAACCAGCATACATATCGGTCCATTCGTAGTTTTCGCCAGCAGCTGCATCTTTCAGATTGGTAATGGTATCCGGTACTTTACCATCGTGTAACAGTTTGAACCAGATTTTGGCATGTTCTTTTTCATTGGCAGCCGTCTCTTCAAAGATAGCAGCAATTTGGTTATAACCATCCTTCTTAGCTTTAGAAGCATAGTAAGAATATTTGTTACGTGCCTGCGACTCACCTGCGAAAGCGGTTTGCAGATTTTTTTCGGTTTGTGATCCTTTTAATTCCATAATCGATTTTAAAAAATGATGATTTATTGATTCATAATTATTGAACTGCAAAATTACGTATTTTTTATTTAATACAAGTTTTCTCAGAAAAAAAAATTTTATATCATTAAAAACAAACGTAAATGTATGATTATCAGTGATAATTATCAAAATATCATCATATTGACACTATAATAGAAAAAATGAGTTGAAATACCTTTTTAAGATTATCTTCTCAATAATCAGAAAAAAATAATTATTTATTTGAATATCAGTTATTTAAAATGGAATTTGGGGGAATAATTATTATCATTTCCCAATCATACGTGGGGAAGGGAGGGTAAGGAATTTCTAATTTCGGAGTACAATCATCAGCGCAGTGATGTCGGCAGGACTGACACCGCTCACTCTGGAAGCCTGTCCTAAATTGACAGGTTTTAATTTTGAGAGTTTTTCACGTGCTTCCTTCGACAAAGATTGAATGTTGGAATAATCCATATCGACGGGCAACTTTATATTATCCAAATTAGAGAGGTGCTGAACTAATTCTTCTTCTTTCTGAATATAGCTGTTATATTTAATGTAGGTTTCGGCATTGATAATTTGTTCGGCATCGGCACCGATTTGAGAAAGGAACTGAGCGAAATCAGTATCGTAGTCAATGATATCTTGAATTGAAATCTGCGGACGGAGAAGAACATTTTCAAGCTTAACGTTTTGAGTCAAAGAAGGCGTACCGCGCTTCACTAACAACTCATTCAGCGTTTGAAATTGCGTGGCATGACGACGGAGGTATTCTGCAATCTGTTGTTGTATTTCATATTTGTGAAGGAATTCCTCATAACGTTCATTATCTATCAATCCAAGCTGATGACCAATGGGGGTGAGACGGTAGTCTGCATTATCCTGACGAAGCAGGATGCGATATTCTGCGCGGGACGTGAACATCCGATAGGGGTCTTCCACCCCTTTTGTCACCAAATCATCAATGAGAACGCCAATATAAGCTTGTGAACGGGTAAGGACCAATGGCTCTTTGTCGGTTAGGGAGAGGTGCGCATTGATGCCCGCCATCAACCCCTGACATGCCGCTTCTTCATAGCCGGTAGTTCCGTTGACCTGACCGGCAAGGTAGAGATTGCGAATCACTTTCGACTCGAGTGTATAATGCAGTTGAGTAGGATCGAAATAGTCGTACTCGATAGCATACCCTGGACGATAAATTTCCGCCCGTTCCAATCCAGGAATCAGATGCATAGCCTCCACCTGAATCTCTTCGGGCAAGGAGGAGGAAAAACCATTCAGATAATATTCGTTAGTATTTCGACCCTCGGGCTCCAAAAAGAGTTGGTGGCGGGTGCGTTCTGCAAAACGAACAATTTTATCCTCTATAGAAGGACAATAGCGAGGTCCCACTCCTTGGATGCGTCCCTGAAACATAGGTGACTTTTCGAAACCTTTATGCAATACTTGATGCACCTCATCATTCGTATAGGTAATCCAGCAACTCAGTTGTCGATGCAGATTCGGTGTATGTGAAAACGAAAAATGTCCAGGATTCACTTCGCCTTCTTGTTCTTCCATTTTGGAAAAATCGACCGTTCGACCATCTATGCGAACAGGGGTTCCCGTCTTCAGTTTCTGAGTTCGAATACCACACTCTTTTAATTGATCTGAAAGAACAAAAGAAGCGCTCTCCCCTATCCTACCGCCAGAGAAGTTCACCTCTCCGACATGAATACGTCCATTAAGGAAAGTACCGTTTGTAAGAATTACTCTTTTGGCATGGATTACTCGTCCAAGTTGGGTTTTCACTCCGGTGACTGTATTATTATCCAAAAGCAACTCCGTGACGGTGTCTTGTCGTAAGTGGAGGTTCGGTATTCCTTCGAGAATATGTCGCCAATAGATGGTAAAGGCTGTTTTGTCGCATTGGGCACGCGGGCTCCACATGGCTGGACCTTTGGAGCGGTTGAGCATTCGGAACTGAATCATCGTATGGTCGGTAACAATTCCTGTCATACCTCCGAGGGCATCAATTTCCCGTACGATTTGTCCCTTCGCAATTCCGCCGATAGCAGGGTTGCACGACATCTGCGCCACCAAAGTTAGGTTCATAGTAATGAGCAATACCTGGTGTCCCATTCGTGCTGGAGCCACCGCTGCCTCGCAGCCAGCATGACCCGCTCCCACTACTATTATATCATAATTATTCTCCATCTTTTCACGTGAAAACTGTCCGAAATTATCTGACTATAAATTTGTTACTGATTGGATTGTAATAATAATGCCAATGCTTCATCTTCCTTGCAGCGCATGGTCATTGATTCATCTTCCGACTTATCCTTATATCCACAAAGGTGTAAAGTGCCGTGAACCAATACACGCAGAAGCTCATTCTCGAAGGATTTATTGAATAGTTTGGCGTTCTCCTCGACACGTTCGAGACTTATCAATATGCTGCCAGCCACAATGTCCCCCACACACTCATCGAATGTGATAATATCTGTATAAGTATCATGATTCAAGAAAGTGATATTTTGCTTAATCATATAGTCATCATCACAGAAAATGTAAGATATGTCACCAGGTATTTTGTCCTCATGGCGGATCACCTGATGTAACCATATTTTATGATGAGCAGTTGGTTTGAAAGAGGCTTTGGCAATATATTCGAAAGTGATCATATTTAATGAACTACATAAAAGCGGGTTTGGAAACAATAATCCGAAAAGTGAACTTTTAAAAAATAAAGTCCGTTTTTAAATGTTGAAACGTCGAAAGTGTCACCATTAAACTGGTCATAACGAGTAATTAATCTACCAGCCATATCGTAAATTTCTAAAACTATATCCACAAGAGGCTCTTCAGACTTTAAATATACACAATGAGAAGAGGGATTTGGATAAATATCAATGACTGGATTGAAACCCGAAAGTATAGCTATGCTTGTGGAATCCTCTTCAATAGGATTCTCCATAAAGCACCATTTCGATAAAGAATCGTAAATCACCTTTTTTGTGGCTAATTTTGCGATATCAGCTTCATAGCCGGTCAAGGTGCCATTCCATTGAATATCGCATGGATTTTGGCCTGTTATTGAGGTATAAAAGCAACAAGCGGCTACGTATGAGCCAAAGTAGGAAGGATGGCTCTCATCCGATTGATATAATTCCATGTCAGGATAGTGATCACGGATATAATGCCATACAGCTCCAACAGGAGAAACACAAGCCTGATTATCCGCTGCCATCATCAAATAACGGTCATACAAGAGACTATCCATACCCTCATAAGTACACAATGGAGGAAAAAATTGACAGTTCTGGGCATCCCCATTCTTTCGACCCCATGTCATGTAAAAATAGATCTTCGCATTTGGATTATATTGATGTATTAGATCGCACAATTGCTGCGCGTATGGATAAGACTCTTGCATAAACTGACTCTCTGGGAATGAAGGTAACTGGCTCTGTTCTTGCAACACAACGATGTCATAGTCACCAGACATAATGAATCCTAAAGAAAAAGTACAATGTTGCTGAAAAGTAAGACCACCTGATGTTGACATATTCACAATCACATCATCACCTACCGATTGAAAACATTGCTGAACTAATTGGGGCAAATTGTTGGCGTACGTATAACTATTCCCTAAGAAAAGTACTCTACTCGATTGAGCAACGAGTGTATAACAGAATAAAAGGAAACAGAATAAAAGAAACAGTCGTCTCATATCTATGATTTAAGGATATGGGAACGAACTTGCTGATTCACAAATTGACGTTGAATATTAATTCTGGTTTTCACGTGAAAAGTGATTGTAAGTGTATCTAAACCAGAGGTTAATAAAATTTCATCTGCCAAATTGCATAATACAAAATAACCCGTATTCTCTTGATTAGTGTTGGTAGAGAAGGAACGGAAATCACCATTCTGTAAGCAATAATGGAATGTCACTTCATCGTTCTCGATCTGAAAAGCCACATCAACGGCAAAATGAGGCATCGACTCTAAATAGTCGCACACCATCTGATTCGACATAGATAAGGTCCCGAAATGGGAATCGATGGCATAATCGTCACAAATACGCTCAATCGTCTTCAAAGTCTCTTCGTAAAAATTACTCTTGTTGAGGTCAGTCAGAAATATCTCAATCATATCCTTAAAATTAATCAATGTTATAAAAATAGTTGTTGGCTTTGGCTTTGTAATAATAATTCAGATTCGCTGGAACAGAACGTAACATTTCGTTCTGCTGAATTTGCTGATGGTCAAAATTCCACTCTTTTGGAGGATTCAGATTAGGAATCTGGCGAGCCTCGTTGGCTTTTCTCTCTTTGTCTTTCTCTTGTTCTTGATCAGCACGTTCACTTTGTAATAAACGTGTTGTGATGTCTTTCTGACGGTTAATGGTCTGTTGGGTAATCTGACGGTTCACTAATTCTTTTTCTGTCTTTTGCATATCCTCTATAATCTTTTGCAAAGACTTATCCCCTACTCCATTTTGGGATTTCAATTCAGACTCATAATCCTGCAACATCTTACGAATAGCTTCCTGCTGAGCAGCCATCTTAGCAAACTGTTCACTCATATTCTGCTGTGGTTTTCCTGTTTGACCTTGCTTAGCCTGTTGTTCCATAGATTTCTTCATCGCCTCCATCTGTCGATTCAACTGTTGCTGCAACTCACGGGCAGAAGTCTTTTTAGGTTTACCTTTACCTCCTGGCTTGTTACAAGAACCATTACCTGATTTATTACATTTAGATTTTGATTGTTGTTGCTGATCTTGCATATCCTTCATCGACTCCATCAGCATCAAAGCTAAATTATTCATCGAAGTAAGTGCAAACTGCTGATTCTTTGAAGCATTGGACATCCTACGATTCTGTAATTCCGATTGTGTGGTTTCAATATTGCTCTGAATCTTTGAAACTTCCTTTTGAATAAATGGTTTAACTGCAGTTTGACGACGAGCTAAAGCGTTCAGAGAATCCTCTATATGTTTCATATTTTGCTTTACCTCAAATTGCTTCTTCATTACATCAGAAACCATGGATGAATTAGGAGACATCTTTTGTGAACGTTTCATTAAATCCTCTTGATCAAAAGATACTTTAACCAAGTTGTCCAAGATCTGACGTAATGTAGCAATATCCTCTGATATACTTTCCAATTGACTTTCATTAAAATCTTGCTCCATCTGTTCGGCCATCTGCTCAATATCATCGGCAGCTTTCTTTTGATTATCTGCTGACTTTGAACGATTGTTTTTTTCTAAGTTTTGCTGACTTTGTTGCATATTTTGGTCAGCATCTTTTTGTAATTCTTGGTTATCTTTGAATTTAGTAGGATCTTCAAGCTCATTGTTTAATTTTTTCAAATCATCAATATCCTTCTTAATGTCATCGTATTTTTTCTGTAATTCCTGTTGATTTTTTTGCAAGGATTCTTTAGAGTTTTGCTTGTTTTCAATTTTATCAGCATTTTTCCTTAATGCATCAGCTAAATTACGCATATTTTGAACAGCTTCGTTGAGTTTCTTCTCGACTTCCAACTGCTTATAAAGCTGTAATTGTTGATCTAATGATTCCTTTATATCTTCGGTCGAAAGTTTCATTTTTTCCATCTGCTGTTGAATCTGATCTTTATTCATATTTTGCATCATATTCTCCAGCTCTTTCATCATTTTTTTCATCTCGTCAGTGAGAATTTCATCCATGCGCTTTTCAAGCTCCAACTGCTTTTTCAATATATCCTCATCGTAATTTTTATACTGATTTTCCACTTGATTATGATTCTCCTGCTTTTGTTTCAATTCGTTGAGTTTATCTTGCAACTTTTGATAATCTTTCATCAGTTTTTCCAAATTTTTCTTATCTTGCCAGGAAAGATCTTTCTCCTGACGCATCTTTTGTTGCATTTTCTCAATCTCCTTGGCCAAATCTTGAGATTCTTTCAATAAATCGGAATAATCCGACTTAGTTTGTTCTTCCGATTTCAATAAATCTTTCTCAATTTCTTCCATCGTGCGCACACGATAATTCTGTACAGAAGATTTTGAAGATTTTGAACCATTAACTCCATCATTATCAAATACTTGGAAATAATATTCCAATTGTTCTCCTGGATTCAGTTGCAACATGTTTTGGTCAAAATAGTAGTAAAAATCCTGGATAGTGACATTATTTTGAATTTTGATAGGAACAATAACATGAGAAGATATAACCTTACCATCCTTATCTAACTTACTATAAACAAATTGAAGTTTTGTAAAACCGTAATCATCCTTAATATTGCCTTTGAAATAGATACGATCATGATAGGCTGAATCCTGTTGCGACTGAACATAAATCTCCGGATACATATCTTTAATGACGGTTACCTGATCCGTAAGAGTATCTTTGCCTGTCATATACTGGTTCTGATTCAAAATAGAATAAGTGAAAGAATTTTTAGCGGTAACATTGACAAGATAATTATCTTTTTCAGAAGAAATTACTTTACGATTATCATCAACAATCAAGATTAAATTGTCGGAATTGCGAGTGACAAAATTCCAAGTAATTTGAGTTCCTTCAGGAACCGTCAGATTACTCACATTTTCCAAAACTTCATCCGGTTTATTGAGATACGAAGGATAGTGAAGAGAGATATTAAATCCAAGCATTACCGGTTTCGGAAGCACCTGCAATTCATATACTGTAGAATTCACTTCATCAGTAACGATTTGAAAATCAATATTTTGTTGTAAATTCGTGAATGTATATGAAAACTCAGAATTGGCATTCTTTTGACACTTATAATTGCGATTTTTATACTTGATATATACTTCGTCAGGCACTTCACTACCTTCGACTTTTACGTTCATCGTGAAATCCTCATATTGAAAAGCATTCAATGAATCATTAGTAATTACAAATGAATAAGGTGCGGGCTTTTCATAAACTTCGGAATAGTGCACGATACGTTTCGTAGGTTCAGTGAAAAGCTCTTTTTTGATAGAAAACAACAAAAGAAAGAGAGCTATGGGAAGTAACATCCAAAGTGCAAATCGTTTGGTTTTCTGCACCGGAATAGCCTGTACGAAAGAATAGGCCTTAAAAGAATCTATTTTACTATCTATGGCGGCAGATAACAGGTCGTAGCTAATATAGTCTCCACGTTCCATCTGTTTCTGTAATTCAAATAGATTCAGTAGTTTGTCATCAATCTGATTGAAATGATTACCAATAATTTTCGCTATTTCTTCATTAGAGAGCTGCTTACCAAGACCCGCTATTTTCAATGAAGGAATAATAAGATACACAATACTCACAACTGCTGCGAGTGCTATAAAAGAGTAAAATAAAAAGGAACGGATTGTTGTATTCGAATATGAAAAATATTCGAACAAAGAAAAAGCAATGAAAGTGGCCAAAAGAATGATTACAAAGAAAATAATTCCTTTGTAAAGTTTATTCAGGTAATATTTTTTAAGAAATTGCCTGATTTTATCATTCAAAATCTGAATCTTTGATGAGCTCATTAGGATTATCTTCGTGAGGGGGTTGATAAGAAATATTGAAAAAATCAGCTGTTTGGTTCGAGAAATAACGACTCAGCATTTTATTACGTCCAAAAAAGCGTTTCACAAAGAAAAAGCGGAAGAAAGAATTATTGGCCTTATTCAGCTTGCTTCGTTTTGCGAAAAGTGAATAGAGTTGTTTCGTGCGTGATGGTTTGGAGATCATATTGGAAGCTTGCATCTCTGAAAGCATCAGTTTCACCAAAGGAATGTTAACAGGACATGCTGCCTCGCAAGCTCCACAAAGAGTAGTATGTGCAAATAGGTGTTGCGACTGGTTGTACTTATCCAAACTGTTCATCTTTACCAGATCAATCGGAGAAATACCATCGTGAGCTGAGGCGACGGGACATACTTTAAGACATTCCCCACATTGAATGCAATACAAAGATTCTTTGAGCAAATCCGAAGATATAATATCCTCGATATCATTAAGATAAAGAATCACTGTGATGTTCATATCTTCTTGGGAAAACATCTGTTCCGACAAATAAGAAAGATTGGAAGGCAGAATATAGTTCAATTTACTTTGTACCACTTTTACATCTTGCGGCATTTTGTAGTCTTTCGACCAATATTTCAAAGCTATGAAGAATGAGAGGTCTTGAAGGTGAGCAATTGCTTGATCAATATAAACAATCACAGCCAAATTTTTTACTTTATTGAAGCAACAGCCAGATTTTCTGTCCATCATGACAAGGGAGCCACTATCGCAAACTGCCATATCGGCATCTACTACCAAAAGGTCCATGTCATCAGATGAATTTTCAGCTTGTTCTGGTGGTACCACTTCCAATTTATTTTGGAACACTGATGCCAAAGGCATCCTAGTATCAAAGCAAAGACGACGAACATCTTGACTATCAATCAATTCCTTAACAGATTCAATCAAAGAATTCTTATCCTTAATCCACAGCACATTGAGACCTTTTTTCATCAAAGAGCTCTCCAAATTCAGCAAATGCTTATCCATATCGTCAAAATAGTTATGACGAAGAGCGTATGCTTTCTTTCGGATACTTTCAAAATTTTGGTCAAAAACGGGCTGGTTCATCTTAAATATTGATTTTGTCGATTCTTCTTTGGTGTCTGCCTCCCTCAAATGTCGCATCGAAAAATGATTTGACGGTTTCAATCGCTACCTCACTCTCTATGAAACGTGCGGGGAGAACGATAATATTGGCATTGTTATGCTGTTTGGCCAAAGCGGAAATCTCTGGAGCCCAACAAAGAGCAGCACGAATGCCAGCATGTTTGTTGGCGGTTATCGCCATACCATTTCCAGTACCGCAAATCAAGATGCCTAAAGATTGAGGGTTATTCAACACATCATTAGCCACCTTATGGGCAAAGTCAGGATAATCCACACTATCATGCGAGAAGGTTCCTGCATCATCGAAATCACAAACCTCAGCAAAACGCTCTTTTATAAGCGCTTTGAGGTCAACACCAGCATGATCTGAGCCAATGTAAATTTTCATTTTCTTACTTTCCATAATGGCTGCAAAAATACAAAAAAGATGAATGTATAAATACGTTTTCGAAACTCATTTTTTGTCTGGATATTTATCTTTAAAGATTTTAAAAATGTATTCTCTATGATGATTATGTGTGTTGAAAAGTTGATAAGATTATGCTGAAAAATTTGGTAAAGTGAGTTATTAAAAGTAATCAACATAGAGACTGGAAAAATGTTAAAGCTAACTTTCAGATTTCAAGAAAGTATATATCTCCGACATTTTCTTTTGAATTTTTTTCAGTGGATAAAATGACCTCTTTCCAACTCGTTCAAAAGTTAAAAAAGAAGGTTCAAAAATCATTTTTTTTGTGGAGTTTTTAGTTATCCATTTTTTATACACAATGATTTCAAATCGTAACTTGCATTATTTGGATAAAAAGTCCTTTTATAAACATTTTTATGTTGGTAACCTCGTAATTTTCTCATTCTCATTTTTTTGTTTATATATTTGAAAACTCCCTATTTTACTGGGATTTTAATGCAATTAACTGCTTATAAATCGGTTAAATGAAAAGAAGTAGAGACGCGAATAATCACGTCTCTACAACACGGATATTTCTTATAAAATTTAAAATTCCGAATTCAAAAATCCGAATTATTTCACCGTGCTCCCCTCTTTAACATGTTTATGTGGTTGCATGATAGAGAGGGTGCCGTCGGCGTTTTCTGCCATCAAAACCATACCATGAGAATCCACACCTTTGATGTTCTTAGGTGTAAGGTTGATGAGCATCAGTACCTGTTTGCCTACCAACTCTTCAGGCTGATAATATTCCGCAATACCGGAGATGATTTCGCGGGTATCCACTCCGGTGTTCACCTTCAATTTCAGCAGTTTCTTGGTTTTGGCCACCTTTTCGGCTGCCAAAACGGTCACCACGCGAATGTCCATCTTCTGGAAATCATCAAAAGAGATGTCTTCTTTAGAAGGAACTGCATTTGCGTTGGCCACTTCATTTTGCTTTTTGGTGTCCTGTAGCTTTTGCACTTGCTTTGCTATTGTTTCGTCCTCGATCTTTTCAAACAGATATTCAGCGGGATTGAGCGGATTGCCAGCCGTTAGTAAATCATGACGACCACCTTCTTGCCAATTTTTGTTTTCCAGATTGAGCATTTTTTGCAGCTTTTTTGCCGTAAATGGCAAGAAAGGCTCGCACAAAATAGACAAGGAAGCGCAAATTTGGAGAGAAATATGTAAAATAGTCTTCACATATTCAGGATTTTCCTTCTGTTTCTTCCAAGGCTCTGTGTCGGTGAGATATTTATTACCCAAGCGTGCCAAATTCATCAATTCGGCTTGTGCTTCACGGAATTTGTAATGTTCAATAGAATCGGCGATAATACTTGGGAATTGAGACATCTTTTCAATTATTTCATTCTCATAATCGGTTAGTTCTCCGCATTCTGGAATGATGCCGCCATAGTATTTATGTGAAAGCACGACAGTTCTGTTCACAAAGTTGCCGAAGATGGCCAGCAGCTCGTTGTTGTTTTTGGCTTGGAAGTCGGCCCAAGTGAAGTCGGCGTCTTTGGTTTCCGGTGCTATGGAAGTCAAAGTGTATCGCAGAACATCTTGTTTTCCAGGAAATTCCTCCACGTATTCGTGTGCCCAAACTGCCCAGTTGCGGGAAGTGGATATTTTGTCACCCTCAAGATTCAGAAATTCGTTGGCGGGCACGTTATCCGGAACGATGTAATCGCCATGCGCTTTCAACATGCACGGAAAGATGATACAGTGGAAAACGATATTATCCTTGCCGATAAAGTGTACCAACTTGGAGCTTTCGTCCTGCCACCAAAGTTTCCAATCAGTGTTGTGCGCTTTGGCCCACTCCTTAGTGGCTGAAATATAGCCGATGGGTGCGTCAAACCAGACATAGAGCACTTTTCCTTCAGCCTCTTTTAGTGGCACCTTTACACCCCAGGAAAGGTCGCGGGTGACGGCACGTGGCTGCAAACCCTGCTCAATCCATGATTTGCATTGTCCGTACACCGTTGGACGCCAGTCAGCTTTATGTCCTTGCAGAATCCACTCCCTTAGCCATGCATCATACTCGTTCAGAGGAAGGTACCAATGTTTAGTCTCTTTCATTACAGGGGTGTTTCCGCTCAGTGCCGACTTTGGATTGATAAGTTCTGTGGCGTTGAGTGCAGAACCGCAAGCTTCGCACTGGTCGCCGTATGCATGTTCGTTATTACAGTGCGGACATTGACCTGTAATGTAACGGTCGGCGAGAAATTCATGCGCTTCTTCGTCGTAGTATTGCTGGGAGACCTTCTCAATCAGTTTCCCGTTGTCGTATAGGTGCTTGAAAAAGTCTGCCGCTGTTTCATGGTGCGTCGGATTAGAAGTGCGTGAGTAAATATCGAAAGAGATTCCGAGCTCTTCAAACGAATTTTTAATAATATTATGGTAGCGGTCCACAATATCTTGCGGGGTAACGCCCTCTTTGCGGGCCTTGATTGTGATGGGCACGCCATGCTCGTCGGAACCGCCAATGAATAGCACCTCTTTGCCGTTGTTTCGCAGGTATCGAGCGTAGATATCGGCAGGCACATAGACTCCAGCGAGGTGACCAATATGTACGGGACCGTTGGCGTACGGCAGCGCGGAAGTAATGGTGTAACGTTTTATATCTTTCATATTATCAGTATTTTAATGGTGATTTATATTTTTTTGATAGAACAGCAAAAATAGGATTTTTTTGTTTACAAGGTTGGAAGGTTATGGGGTTAAATAACGGTGAGTTATTAATATTATTCTGTTTATAATTATTTCATTGTTCCAAACATTGCGAGTGTTAAAAAAAAATAATTTTGCACTTTCAAAAATAATCACTTAAAAAAGCCAAGAGTATGAAAAAGATTTTTACAACAATGGTTATTATGCTTGCTGTAGCAAGTGTCGCATTTGCGCAACCCCGTGCCATCGGTGGCCGTATTGGTTACAATACTGAATTTTCTTACCAACATTCCATTACAGATGGTATGTATGTGGATTTAACTGCTGGTCTCGGTAATGCTTGGTCTTATTGGGGATATGCAGATGTTACTGCTTCTTTCGATTGGGTGTTCAATATTAAAGGTATTTGGAATTGGTTTGTAGGTCCTGCTGCAGGTATTGGCGTAGGTTATGGTGTTTATTACAGAGATTATGATATCATGCCATTTCGTGTAAATGTTGGGGGTCAGATTGGTTTCGAGTGGGAATTTGGCATTCCGTTGAACCTCACTGTAGATTGGCGTCCTATGATTAATGTCATGGGATTTAATAACTCTCATTATGCTCCTTGGAGCGGTTTATTTAACTTCGGCGTCGGCCTTCGTTACAGATTCCACTAATAGTTATCCATCAAAATATAGAAACGCCGACTAACCATCGGCGTTTTTTTGTATTTTTGCGACTTATAAGTGATTATGACATTAACCCTCTAACCCTAAAAAACGAATGAACTTCAAACTCACCTCCTCTTACGAACCGTCCGGCGATCAGCCCGAAGCTATTAAACAACTGGTGGCGGGGTTGAATCGTGGTGACAAAGCGCAGACGTTGCTCGGCGTGACGGGATCCGGCAAGACCTTCACTATCGCCAATGTGCTCAATCAGGTGAACCGTCCTGCACTCATTCTCAGTCACAATAAAACCCTTGCCGCGCAACTTTACAGCGAGTTTAAGCAGTTTTTTCCCGAAAACGCCGTTGAATACTACGTTTCCTACTACGATTATTACCAGCCTGAAGCTTACATTCCTACCACAAACACATACATTGAAAAAGATCTTTCCATCAATGATGAAATTGAGAAGTTGCGGTTACATACCACCGCTGCTTTGATGTCAGGACGGCGAGATGTTATTGTAGTGGCTTCAGTATCTTGTATTTACGGTATCGGAAATCCGGAAGATTTCTCTAAAAATGTTGTACATCTGCATACGGGAATGATTATCGACCGCAATGCCCTGCTGCTTAAGTTTGTGGCCAGTCTCTATTCACGCACTGAGCTCGACCTGCAAGGAGGGCAGTTCCGCGTGAAAGGCGACACGGTGGATATTTTTCCGCCTTATTCTGAACACGCCTATCGCATCATTTTTTGGGATAATGAGATCGAGTCTTTGGCTGTGATAGAAGCTTCTTCTGGCTGTGTCATCACTAAGGAGGAAAGAATTGTGATATATCCTGCCAGCCTTTTCGTGACAACACAACAGACCATGAATGAGGCGATTAATCAAATTGTGCTGGATTTGGGTGAACAACGTGACTATCTCAAATCTATTGGTAAACATTTGGAAGCTAAACGGTTGGAGGATCGTGTGACATACGATGTGGAGATGATGAAGGAGTTGGGCTACTGTTCTGGCATTGAAAATTATTCTCGCTATTTCGACAAGCGTGAGCCGGGAATGCGCCCATTCTGTATTCTCGACTTTTTCCCTGATGATTTCATTTTGGTAGTTGACGAAAGCCATGTGACAGTGCCGCAGATTGGTGCGATGTACGGAGGAGATCGCTCTCGTAAAATCAATCTGGTGGAGTATGGTTTCCGGTTGCCTGCGGCGTTGGACAACCGTCCTTTAAAGTTCGATGAGTTCGAGTCATTGGTAGGACAAACCATTTACATGAGTGCGACGCCTGCGGATTACGAATTAGAGCAGTCGGGCGGCATTGTGGTGGAACAGGTGGTACGACCTACGGGTCTTTTGGATCCGCCCATCGAAGTGCGCCCTGCTACCAACCAAGTCGATGATTTGCTGAACGAAATTGAGGACACGGTGGATAAGGGTGAGCGTGTATTAGTGACCACGCTGACCAAGCGCATGGCCGAAGAGCTGAATACTTATCTTATAAATATCGGAATCAGAGCTTGTTACATCCATTCGGATGTAGAAACTTTGGATCGAGTAGAGATTTTGCAAAATCTTCGCGCGGGAGCTATCGATGTATTGGTGGGCGTGAATCTGCTCCGTGAAGGTTTGGACTTACCAGAGGTCTCCTTGGTAGCTATTATGGATGCCGACAAAGAGGGCTTTCTTCGTAACGTGCGATCGCTTACACAGACCGCCGGACGCGCAGCGCGACACGTGAACGGCCGGGTGATTTTCTATGCCAACAAAATCACCAAATCAATGCAGTCCACCATTGATGAAACCAATAGAAGGCGTTCTAAGCAAATAGCATACAACGAGTTACATCATATTACCCCGAAGGGCGTGATTAAATCGGAAGAGATGCTCCTCACGGGCATGTCGGGCGATAGTGCAAAGCAACAGAAATCTGGATTATACATTGCAAAAGAGAAAAAATTGGCTGCCGTGGCGGAAGATTTCACTCTGTATAATGTAGAACAGTTGGAAAAGAAGAAAAAACAGTACCGGAAAGAGATGGATAAGGCGGTGAAGGAGTTGGATTTCGAGAAAGCGGCACAATATCGTGATGCGATTGTGGAGATAGAAAGCAGAATTCGAGATTATTAGTGTCAACATTTGTGCACTTTTCTTATTTTTGCACCGTCATATTTAAAATATAACTAATTGAAATTAAGAGTATTACGATTATGAATACGATGAAAGAAAAGGAAGAGGAACTCATTCAGGAGTTTGAAATGTTCGACGATTGGATGGACAAATACAATTATATTATTGAATTGGGGAAGGATTTGCCAATGATAGACCCTCAATTCAAGACAGAAGAGTATCTGATTAGCGGTTGCCAGTCACAGGTGTGGCTGCATCCGGAGATGAAGGACGACAAACTCTATTTTTCGGCTGATAGCGACGCTATTATCACGAAAGGTATTGTGAATCTGTTGATTAGAGTGCTTTCGGGACATACACCGCAGGAGATTCTCGACAACGATTTGTCCTATTTGGATGCTATCGGGCTCAAAAATCACCTCTCCCCTACCCGTTCCAACGGATTGGCTTCCATGATTAAACAAATCAAATTATATGCTTTGGCTTGTTCTGCGAAACAATAATTAAATCAATAGAATAATGAAAAAAATAAAGAGTTTCATTTTAGTGACAGCAGCCGTTTTATGCTTCACCTCATGTGGAATGAAAGAGTGTAAATGTGTATCAACCAATCAAATCACTAAAAACGACAGTCTGATTGAATTCAGGACAGACACCGTCAGCAATTTCACACGTGGAAATTGTGACGAGTTCAATGTGGATGAGACGATGCAGATGGATACAAACATTATCATCCACCATATTTTATTGTGCGAAGAGAACTAATCTTTGTACAGGGTTAATAATTGTTAAAAATGGGGAAAGAGAACAAAGGCATTGCATTGGTAACCGGTGCGGATGGCGGTATGGGACGGATTCACGTGCGAGAGCTGGCCAAAGCCGGTTATGAAGTTATTATGGCTTGCATAGATACTGCAGTAGCTCAACCCGTTATGGAAGAAATCCAAAAAGAGACAGATGGTACTTTCCATTTAATGCAGTTAGATCTTGCCAATCTGTCCGATGTTGTTCGCTTTGCCAATGAGGTGAAGAGTCAGTTTTCGTCGTTGCAGGTGCTGTTGAACAATGCTGGTGTGTTGCCAAGTCGTTCGAAAGTGAGTGCCGACAATATAGAATATACCATTGCTGTTAACTATTTGGGACACTTTGTGTTAACGAACCTCCTCCACCCTATTATGGGTTCAGGAACTCGTATTGTCAGCATGACCTCGATTGACTATGTTTTGGGCAAGATCACACCGGATATGTTTGCGCCGAAGACCCAGCGTCAATACAACCGCTTCACCGCATACGGCAGTTCTAAATTGGCGCTTTATTACTTCATGTTGGACACCTCTGAAGCGTGGAAAGACGAGGGTATCTGCTACAACGTAGCGGATCCTTTCATCGTGAGAACCAACATAATACGGTTGGATAATAAGTTATTTGACACGCTTGGTAACATCACTTCCCGTTTTTTGTTCAGAACACCAGAACAGGGTTCTGCCGTCATGATGACTGCTGCTATCGATCCCCAATATTTTGGAGTTACGGGAAAAATTTTCAAGAAGAGAGGGATTTCGAAGCACAATACGCTTTTTTATCCCAATATTGAAGAGCGTAAAAAATTGCGAGAGATGACCTTGCAAATCCTTTCCGAACATAATATCCAAATATGACCATACCTCCATATCTGTTGCCCGGTGACACGGTGGCCTTGGCTGCCCCCGCCCGTAAAATCTCCAAAACCGAGATTCTTCCTGCTGTGACTTGGTTGAAGAGCGTAGGTTTTAACGTTTTTTATGACGAGAGACTCTTCGCCGCGGAGCATCAGTTTGCGGGAGAAGATGCCGTGCGTGCCGCCTATTTCCAGGATTTGCTGGACAATGAAAATATAAAGGCCATTTGGTGTGTAAGAGGTGGTTACGGTTCCGCCCGCATCATCGACAGATTGGACTTCAGCCGTTTCCGTCAGCATCCGAAATGGATTTGCGGATACAGCGACATCACCGTTTTCCACAGTCACATCCAACGCCATTACGGCATTGCCACTTTGCACGCCACCATGCCCATCAACGTGACGGACAAGGCTTGGCAATCCCCTGTGCTGCAGTCGTTTTCAGACGCGCTGACCGGCAAGACCCTCACCTATGGGATTCCGGACGACCCCCTGTCACGTCTGCAACCTTTTACGGGAACGCTGGTTGGCGGAAACCTTTCGATGCTCTATTCGCTGATGGCTTCCCCTTCGGATGTGGACACGACCGGCAAAGTGCTCTTTATCGAGGATTTGGACGAATATCTGTATCATATCGACCGCATGATGCTCAATTTGAAGCGCAGCGGCAAGCTTTCACATATTAAAGCGCTGTTAGTCGGGCATTTAAGCGACATGCACGACAACACCATTCCATTTGGCAAGACGGCGGAAGAGATTGTGGCAGACCATTGCCGGGAGTTCGGTTTCCCGTTGGTTTTCAACGTGCCGGCGGGTCATTTGCCAGACAACCGGGCCTTCCGCATGGGTTGCCGGACAGAAGGTTTTTTCGAAGACAACAAGTTTATAATCAATAATTTGAATCATGCTTAGCACATTTCTTTTCAAATATGTATATCGGTTAAAACCCATTGATTATCCGGAACCCAGCGGCACGATTCCCAAGAGTGTGCTGATGATGGCACCGCACACTTCCGTCATGGATTTCGTGATAGGGTTGTCAGCCATGAAGTATTACGATCTGCACGCCAAGACGATTATCAAGAAGGAGTTCTTTTTCTTTCCATTGGGTTGGTTGCTCAAGAAGTTAGGCGGAATTCCTGTGGACAGAAAACACGTTCGCAATTTTGTGAATTTCGCAGCGAACACCATCAAGGAGAGGGAGCGTATTACTTTGATTATATGTCCAGAAGGTACTCGTAAGCGCACCGACAAGTGGAAACGTGGCTTCTATCAAATCGCGATGGAGGCTGGGGTGCCAATCAGTTTGGGGTATATTGATTACAAGACGCGTACGTGTGGCATCATGTCTATTTTCCATCCGACGGGTGATTACGAAAAGGATTTTAAAGAGATTGAAGCTCAATATTATGGCCTCCAGGGTTACAAAAAAGGGCAATTCAACTTAGAGGATAAGCCCCACGCACACCCTGAATGGTACAATTTATAAGCAAACCTTTGCCACTGCCGCTTTGAGTGCGCGGATCACCTCGTTCACCTGTTCGTCGGAGAGGTCAAAATAGACGGGAAGGCTGATTTCGCAGGCATATTGGTGGTAGGCATTAGGGTAGTCTTCGATACGATAACCTAAAGATTTATAGGCTGTTAACATCGGCAATGGGATGAAATGCACGTTGGCTGCAACCCCTTGTTCCGCCATATCCAGAATGATGGCGTCGCGCTGCTCTTCCGTGATGTTGTTCACCCGCAGCGTAAAGACATGGTAGGAGGAGATTTTGTCAGCCGTTTCATAAGTGGGCACGATAAATAGAGGATTATTCTTAAAAGCTTGATTATAAGCATCGAATATAGCTTTTCGGCGAGGCAAGATGAGTTTGTCGTAGCGTTTCAATTCCGCCAACCCCATCGCTGCGGCCACATCAGTCATGTTGCATTTGTAACCGATAGAACATACGTCGTAACGCCAGGCGCCAGCTTTTGTTTTCGTGAAGGCATCTTTCGATTGACCATGCAATGAAAGCGTATTCATCGAATTCTTAATATTTTCAGAATCAAAGGATTCAGGAAGATTAATACAGATTGCGCCGCCTTCAGCGGTTGTTAAATTTTTCACTGCGTGGAACGAAAAAACGGAAATGTCAGCCACCGCGCCGGTGTGTTTGCCCCTATAATACGCGCCTAAGGAGTGTGCAGCATCGGCAAGAAGGAGAATGCGACCCATTTTTTTCTGCTTGTCATTATTAGGGGCGAACAGTTTGCGGATTTCTGTATCATTTACTAAATCAAATAGTTCCTGATAGTCGCAAGGGAGTCCGACAATATCCACGGGTATAATCGCTTTGGTGTGTGGGGTGATGGCATGGCGCACCTTTTCAACATCGATGAGCATGTCGTCGTTTACATCCACCATCACAACTTTTGCACCGCAGTGAATCACCACTTCGGCTGAGGCAGTGTATGTATATGCGGGGACAATCACTTCATCACCGGGACCGATACCAAACCAACGGAGCACGAGCTCAAGGCCTGCGGAGGCGGAATTTACGCACACAACATGTTGAATACCACAGTATTCTGCCAATTTCTGTTCAAAAGCCTTAGTGCGTGGACCAGTTGTTATCCAGCCGGAGCGCAACGCAGCGACCACTTCATCGATAATGACATCGTCAATATGAGGAGGGGAAAAAGATATATTCATTTTGGATGGGATGATGCTTATTAAGGGTTGATTCTTTCTAATTTTTTAGCTTTTCGTTCTTTGCTATTTTTTGCCAATTCATCAAAGTCAAAGGCGAGGTCGAAGCAGTTCGGTGTAGCTCCGATAGCATAATGCTGACGAGAAAAACCGACATGTATTCCTTTGATATTCAATTGTAAACCGTAGGAGAAACCTGCCATAGACTTGCGGGAGATCACTCGCATTTCTTGGTGGACGTTATGGTTGTAGGCAAATTGGATGGAGAAGTATTTCGAGGGTTCGATTTCAAGGCCGAAGACGAAATGGCGGAAGAAATTGTCGGCGAATTGCGCCACTTTAGACGGATATTGCGGTTCTCCAGTGATGGCGTCGGTCTCAATGAAGGGGTTGTCGATGCCGTAGTAACTCATATCCCAGCGATAGAGGGAGTGAAGAGAGATGTGGTAGCGGATGGGAACGTGTTTGAGCCGTTGTGAAAGGGCAAGTTGCAGGTCAAAAGGCAGGATTTCGTAATCGCCATACGTATAAGGTTTTATTTGGGAACCGATGTTTTTCGCCAGCAATGTGAGTGACAGGTTGTGTTTTTCGTTATAGTAGCTGCCGGCGATATCTACGGCTATGCCGGAGGAGAAGTAGGCTTCATAGTGGCTGAAGATAGTCTTGAGGTTGGCGCCGATGGAGAAGTTGGGGGAGAGTTGTCGTCCCCAGCCGATAATCAGGGCATAGTCACCGGCATTGAATTTGCCGGTTTCGATGCCAGCGTCATCCGCTCCACGGAACGCCCCGTATGCCAGACCATAGACTCCAAAGGCAAAGCTGCCTGCCTTAGGAAAAGTGTACGAATATGATGCGGATACGGCGTTTGTGGAGGCGAAATAGTTGGTATAGTTGAGTGCCAAGGCATTATGTTGTCGTTCGCTGATGTAGGAGGGGTTTGTAAAGAGTAGGGTAGGGTCGTTGTCGTGTACGGAGATGAGGTTTCCCCCCAGACCCATCAATCTTGATGAATAGCTGATATTGAGGAAGTTATAGATAAACTTCCCGCCTATCTGCGCGTTGGCCGGCAACAATCCGGTCAGCAGCAATAACACCCATAATAAACCTCGCCGATTCATAAAAAAATGAAGCGGCAAAGATATAATTTCTTCCATTTACCTTATGGGCATTTTGCAATTTTAAGAAATTTTATGAGTTCTCGCTGTCCAACACCATGAATGTGCCGTTTCTTTTTTTTATACGGTTCGCTATAGGCCTGCGTCGTTCTTCCCAAGGAGCTGGCAAGGGTCAACCAAGAGTCTGCGTCCTTCGTTGTTCGATACTTGTCCGATAGTTCTTCGATATTTCATCGAACAGCTATCGAAGAACTATCGAAGAACTATCGAAGAAATGACAGTGCATCCCCTTGCCAAACCCTTGCCATCTCCTTGCCAAACCCTTGGTTATTTCGTGTTGGTTACATGTTAACACGAAGTAACCAACGGCCGAAGCTAACCGAAAACTGCAACCTTTTCGAAATTCAGCATCCTGAATATCAAAGAATATTCTATTTTTGCATTTTCATAATCAAACATAAAAGAAATGAAAAAATTCGCAGTTATTACCCTTTGTCTGCTTCTCATGCAAGGCGTGAGTGCGCAGAAATTTGTCGTGCCGACCGTTCCCGGCGACATTGAAAAAACCGAATATGCCAAATACACGCAGGATGCGATGAACTGCATCGATTGGCTGAAAACCCATTCCCCGTCCGACCCGAAACGCAAGGATGTATCCGCTTTCACGCTGTGGTGGATCTCGGGAACGCCTGACGTGCACATGGTGCTCAACACCAACGTGGTGAAATTCGAGGACGTCAACCTGCTTCTGCTGTTTTTGGGCGGTTGGGCTCAGTATGCCGTCCAGAACAACGACGACGACCAGCTGAAGGGCTGTTGCGCCGGCATGGATACCGCCCTCGATTACTACGAGCAGTACCGGAAGCAGCTCCCCAAAGACAAAGGGGCGGAGCAGTACCTCAAAATGAGAAAAAAAGGGACACTGAAGGAGTATATCGAGAAAGGGATGCAGTAGCCATAAAGCCAACATTCTATAACAAATAATCAAACCTTATGAAGAAACTATTTCTTTTTTCCGCCCTCATTTTGTGGGGCTTTGTGCAAATGACGAGCGCTCAGAACGAAGAACTGGTGGGCGCAAACTGCACCTCCATCATGGTGGGCAAAAAAGCCTCCGCCGATGGTTCCGTCATCACTTCGCACACCTGTGACAGCAAATACCGCACGTGGGTGACCATCGAGCCTGCCGCCGACCACAAACCCGGCACGATGCACAAGGTCTATAAAGGCACGATGCATACCGAGACGGCCAAAAGCATGGAAAACCTGGTGCTGGCAGGCGAAATTCCCGAAGTGGAACACACCTACGCTTACATGAATACCGCATATCCTTGCATGAACGAGCATCAGTTGGCCATGGGCGAGAGCACCTTCTCCGGTCCCGACACCTTGGTGAACGAGAACGCCATGTTCATGATTGAGGAGCTGCAACGCATAGTTCTGCAACGTTGTAAGACTGCCCGTGAGGCTATCCTGCTTATCGGCGATTTGGTGAAGCAGTACGGCTATGCCGATGGCGGCGAGTGCATCACCATTGCCGACAAAAACGAGGTCTGGCAGATGGAGATTCTCGGCGAAGGTCCCGACGTGATCGGCGGCATGTGGGTGGCGCAGCGCGTGCCCGACGATGAGGTGGCCGTGAGCTGCAATGTGCCCCGCATCGGCAAACTCAACCGCAAAGACAAGGACAACTTCCTCTGCTCCGACAATATCGAACAGGTGGCCAAGAAATACGGACTTTGGGACGGTAAGGGCGACTTTCTCTGGTGGAAAGCTTTCAACGCCTCCTACGCCGAAGGCAAAAACCACAAAGAGCGCGAATGGTACATCTTCAACGAGCTCGCCCCGTCGCTAAACCTCGATCTCAATGCTGAAGCGCTGCCCTTCTCTGTGAAACCCGAGAAAAAAGTCGATGTTCGCGATGTAATGGCATTGTTCAGAGCTACTTACGAAGGCACTGTACTCGACCAAATTGGCAACCTCAAGATGGTGGTGAACCGCAAAGACAAAGAAGGCAATCCCTACAAAGACACGGTCATCTGTCCGAACGCCAACCCTTGGATGGACGGCAACGAGCGTGCGATGTACAACTTCCTGAACCCTGGCACCGTGACCTTCTACCGTGGCGTGGCCATGTCGTGGTGTTCCTATTCGTTCATCATGCAGTGTCGCGACTGGCTGCCCGATGAGGTGGGAGGCCTTTGTTGGTTCTCTGTGGAGAATCCGGGACAAAGCCCGCGCATCCCGATTTATGCCGGTGCCACCAAGATGCCTGCAGGCTTCGAGATTTGTGGTCACTACCGCTACAACGACAACGCGGTGCTGTGGCACTACCGCAAGGCCAACAAGTTAGCGCAAGTGCGCTGGGGCCGTAGCAAAAAGATGATGATGGACAACATCATGCGCTACGAAGACAAAGCCTTCGAAGAGCTGCCCGCCTTGGAGCAGAAAGCCGTTAACTTGCTGAATGCTGGCAAGAAAGAGGAGGCCCAAACGTTATTGAACCAATACAGTGCGGATTTCGCCGGCGCCACCCGCCAAACCTGGCAGGAGATGGAACACAAGCTGTGGGAGACGTTCTGGACGGGATTTTGATAAAGGTTATAGAAGTAGGGACGTATTGCTTACGTCCGTATATCATTTATTACGGTATAGACCAAAATTGAATTCCGATTCTGGCACGTTGTCTATCAGGGATTTCGTGTCGTTGTAGAATAGATGGAGTGCTGCGGAGTCTGCGCCGTGGATGTTGTAGTGGGCGCAGTTCTCCACTGCGTGTTTGGCCGGCAGGATGTGGTATTGGTATTTCCCTTGGCAAACGCCCTTATAGACCCAGTAGGGCAGATATTCGTAATCCGTGATTTGAATAACACCGGTGGTGTCGCGCACAATTGTGCATTTGACGATGATGCCGCCGTCGGTGTAGCGTTTACGCTGGTTGGAGACGAAGTTGCCCAACGAATAGGCCGTAATGCGCTGAGATACACCGTATTCATTCTTGTTTTCCAACGTAATGGGCTGCACCACGTGGGGGTGCCCGCCGATAACCATATCCGCGCCGCATTCGTACATGTAATTGGCGTAAATCTCTTGCTTTTTGTTCTGTTTCCGCTCGTATTCGATGCCCCAGTGCGGCATCACCACGATGTAGTCGGCCTTCAATTGGCGGGCACGGGCAATGTCGCGGGCGATTTCGATAGAGTCTAACATATTGACGATAAACGGATTAGGTGTTGGAATACCATTCGTGCCATACGTGTAGTTCAGCACAGCGATGCGGAAGCCGTCCTTTTCCACAATGAGCGGATTGCGCTGTTGGAAGTCCACACTGTCGAGGTAGGTGCCCACGTGCGGGATGCCCAAGCTGTCCATCACCTGGATGGTGCGGCGGATCCCCTTGGCCCCCTTGTCGCAAGAGTGGTTGTTGGCGGTCAGGAAGATATCGACTCCTGCGTCAAAGAGTTGCGACATCATCGCATCGGGGCAGGAGAATTGCGGGTAGCCGGTGTAGGGTGCGCCAGCCAACGGCACCTCCATGTTGGCGATGCAGAGGTCGGCCGAGGCTATGTAGGGCGCAAGGTAGCGGTAGCACGGCGCATAGTCGTAAGTGCCGTCCGGCAGTCGTGCGGCATCCACCTGTGGACTATGCGACATCACATCGCCGATGAACATCAGGGTGAGGGTATCGGGAGTAGGCTCCTCTTGCAGAACCTCCACTGGACATTTGTCAGGAAAGATCCGTCGTAACCATCCTCCGTCAGTAGGCATCAACAAACCGTAAATCAACAGGAACAACAGTATTCTCATAATTCTAAATATTAACACTTTGAGGATAATATAATGAAGCGGCAAAAGTAATAAAATCCCAATTTCCTTCACCTCCTCACCATCTTACCTTTTCACCATCTCACCATTTCACATTTAACCTTTTAAATTGTAACTTTTTGCTAAAACTATACGTACAATCCCAATAATTTTTATATTTTTGCAAGTTTATAAAAAGAAGAGATAAAATGGGTTTATTTTCATTGTTTACCAGAGAGATAGCCATAGATTTAGGTACAGCCAACACCGTCATTTTGCATGACAACAAGGTGGTGGTGGACGAGCCGTCCATCATTGCCATCGACTCCCGCACGAAATCCGTCGTGGCGGTAGGCAAGAAAGCGTTGATGATGGAGGGCAAAACCTCTGGCGAAATATATACGGTTCGTCCGTTGCGCAACGGTGTGATTGCCGACTTCCAGCCGACAGAGCTGATGTTGCGTGAGTTTATCAAGATGACCAACACCAAGCACTCTTTGATCACTCCTGCCATGAAGATGGTGATTTGCATCCCTTCGGGTATCACCGAGGTGGAGGAGCGCGCTGTGCGTGAGTCTGCCGAGCAGGCCGGTGCCAAAGAGGTGCGTCTGATTTACGAGCCGATGGCTGCCGCTATCGGTAGCGGTATTGATGTTTTGGATGCCAACGGCAACATGATCATTGACATCGGTGGCGGTACCAGCGAGGTGGCCGTTATTGCTTTGGGCTCCATCGCCTCCAAGAAGTCTGTGCAGGTGGCTGGCGACCGCTTAAATACTGACATTAAGGAGTTTATGCGTCGTGAGCACAACCTTGATATCGGCATTCCGACTGCCGAGCAGATCAAAATTAATGTGGGTGCTGCTATCACGCAACTTGATAATCCGCCTGCTGATTATGAAGTTTATGGTCGTGACTTGGTACACGGTATTCCGCGCAGTATCATGATTAACTACCAAGAGGTTGCTACCGCGCTCAACAACTCCATTAACGCTATCGAAGATGCTGTGATGCAGGCACTTAACGTAACTCCTCCCGAGTTGTCCGCTGATATTTTCAAGACTGGTATCTACTTGGCCGGTGGTGGTTCGCTCTTGCGCGGTCTCGACAAGCGTATCAACAAGATTACGCAATTGCCGGTACATGTGGTGGAAGATCCGCTTCGCGCTGTGGCCCGTGGTACGGCTATCGCGCTTAAGAACCTCGACAAATTCGAATCTTTGACCAAATACTAATCTATTTATTCGGTATGAAATTTGGTTTTTCCCTATATGGTAGAGACGCAAAATCTTGCGTCTCTACGTTTTTTCTGAAAGGACTCTTTTTTTTGATTATCAGTATGATATATTGTTGTTTGCCCTCATGGGCGCAAGCGTCAGCATCGCCTTTCTTCCCTTTTTGTCCAGATGCGCCGACGGTGACAGACCATGAAGGGAACAAATATCGTACGGTACAGATCGGTTCGCAATGTTGGATGGCGGAAAACATGAGATGTACCTCCTCTCCTACAGACAAATCATGGTATTTCAATCCCCATTTTTCTGCATCACAACCTCAATATGCAGCTTATTACGCTTCTTCGAAGAATAATCGCTATGGAATGCTGTACAATTGGACGGCGGCACTCGATTTGTCATCACATCATAGCAATACAAGACCTGCTGGAAACAAGATGCGCGGCATCTGTCCGGAAGGGTGGCATCTGCCCGACAACGAAGATTGGTCGCAATTGTTCAATACGTTAGGTGGACACCAGGTGGCGGGCGAATTAATGAAAGCTCCGACACAACAGTGGCAACCGCATCTGATTATCAATAAAGGCAACAATATGGGATTTGATGCGGAGCCTGCTGGCTTATACACCGAAAATGGCTCCCAAAACACTGGTTTTCAAGCAACTTTCTGGAGTTCCGACAATTTTAATCGCGAACAAGCGTGGTGTTGTATCGTTTATGATTACAAAAATGAAGGGTACAATTATTTGGATTACAAGTGTTATGGGCGTTCAGTGAGGTGCGTGAAAAACAATTAGCAGTTAACAGTTGTAAGGTGAAAGACCTTTTTTTGCGATTTTTTGGGAATGATATCTTATAAGTTCGTTCAAAATAGTAGCCAATAAGGCACAAAATATTATATATATATCTGATAATCAATATAATATATTATAATAAAAAAAAATATTGTTGAAAGTGTTGATTAATTAAAAAAAAGTGTATTTTTGCGCCATCAAACAACGAACGGATCGGTAGTTCAGTTTGGTTAGAATACATGCCTGTCACGCATGGGGTCGCGAGTTCGAGTCTCGTCCGGTCCGCCAAAAAAAGGAGAAACAAACGTTTCTCCTTTTTTCGTATAACCGACTAATCGGTTAAAACCGCCACGTCACACCAAAGTAATACAGGAACGGCAGTTGGTAGATGATGTCGTTCGTGGTGCGGTTGACGTAGAACACGTTCTTGTAGTTATAGACATTGGTCATTGACAGGCTGAGTTCGAGGGTTTGGTGCTGGGTCAGGAAGAATTTTTTCTTCGCACCGAGGTCGAGACGATGGTAGCTGGGCAAGCGGGCTTGGTTGAAATCGGCCAGCAGGAAGTAAACATCCTCATTGGTGGAGACATAATCATCGCTAATATCAATGGGATTGTAGTGCGGATAGTAGGCTTGAGTCTGCGTGAACGGGAATCCGGTACCGAAGTTCCAACGGGCATTGATTTCCCAAGAACGGCGTTTGCCGAAAGCGTAGGAAGCCACCAAGTTGATGTTGTGGCGGCGATCGAAGTGCGGATAATAAGTGATTTTGCCGTCATAACGCTTCACCCATCCCAAAGAATAGACAAACCACAAGTAAACACCTTTGTTCTCGTATTTTATGGATACATCACCACCGTATGACCATCCCTTTTCCCAAATAAAGTTGTAGTCTTCCTCCACCATCTTATAGCGGTTGACAGAGATAAGCTGGGAGAAGTTCTTGTAATAACCTTCAAGATTGATGCTCAAGGAGCTAATAGGATCATATTCCAAACCTAACACAACGTGTTGCGCCTTTTGGAGATGTCCTTTTATCTCTTTGTCGTCATTGATTAGCGTGTTGGGTAATTGAGCGCCCTCGATAGGAGAGGAAATGAAACCGTTGAAAAGGTTCACCACATCTTGATCGGAGCTCACAGCCACTAAGTTTTGAGAATACATGCCCGCCGCCAACTTTAAGCGGAAGTTTTTGGTAATGTTGTATTTAATAGCCAACCGAGGTTCTGGTGAAACTTCACCGAGCGAGTAGTAATACTGCAATCTAAAACCTGGTTCAATCAACAATTTGTCACGGAAATTATATTTGTATTTGATAAACAATGACAAATCGGTGGTGTGATCCTCAATAATGCGTTCCGAATGGTAAATGGTATAGTATGTGTAGTTCGTGTTGTAGCCCACGACGTCCAAGCCGACTTTCAACAAACTTTTACCCAAATAATAGTTGAACCCGAGGTCGAAAGTAAATCCGTCCATGGAGCTGGAACGTGGGTCGTAATTGGCATCTTGCAGGGATGAGGTATATTTGGAATAAGCCAAAGAACCTTCAATGGTCGTGGGAGCGTCGCCGGGCACAATTAGGAAATTAGATCCAATTCCCCAGTTATTCCAACCGTAATTAGCTATAGAACTGTATTTTACGCGATCATCATAATTAAATCCGAAGATATTCAAACGGGTACCGTTCTTCGTGGCCAACGTGATTTTTCCGTACAAGTCGAGGAAAGAGTAGGGAAGGCCTTCAGCATCTTTCACGTATGGATAGAACACTTTGGAAGAGTGGTCGAGAAATGAGCCTTTTCCGGAGAGGATGAAGCTTAACGAGGCTTTGCGGTTTTCTTTGAGCTTCACGATAGGGCCTTCGAGCAGCAACTGCGCTCCGATATTGCTCACATCCACTTTTCCGGAAAAACGTTTTTTGTTTCCGTCGCGGGTTTTGATGTCCATCACCGAAGAGATTCTGCCGCCGAATTCTGCTCCGAAACCGCCGGTATAGACATCGGCGCTGCTCATGATGTCCATGTCGAACACGGAGAAAATACCGATGGAGTGGAATGGGTTGTAGAGAATGACCCCGTCGAGCAGCAACATGTTCTGCACGGGAGTACCGCCGCGTACGTAGAGTTGACCGCCTTGGTCGCCCGTGGAGATGATACCGGGTAGCACCTGCAGGTATTGGGCGAAGTCGGGTTGACCGCCGATGGCCGGCATTTTGCTCATGTCTTTCGGTGTGACGCTGATGACCGAGGTGCGCGTTTCCTGTTCCTTACGGGTGTTTTCGCCCACAATTTGCACAGCCTCAAGAGTTTGCGAGTTTGGCGTGATGCTGTAACGTTTCGTTAGAAGTCCGTTGGTTTTCACTTCCACCGTGTCTAACAGGTCGTTATAACCTAAAAGAGATACCCTTACAACGTATGTTCCGGCAGGAATTTTGTTGATCAAAAAAGCTCCAGTAGCATCCGACAAAGCGCCGAAAGAGGTTCCCATCAACTGAATAGAACAGAAGGGTAGGGATTCTCCAGACGATTCATCGTATGTAAAACCTTTAATAACACCATGTTGAGCTAATGTGACCAAAGTCGAAATCCATAAGCAGAATAAAAGAATATATCTCTTTAATGTCATAACCATATTTTTTGAGGGCGCAAAGGTACAAAAAAAGTAGAGACGGGGCATGCCCCGTCTCTACATAAATGCAAAATTTTGAATTTCTATTTATTTACTTGGAATTTTTTGTCGCCATTCACGAAGAAGTTCACAATCTGGTTAGCAGCGGCCAAACCAGCGTTGATGTTAGCTTCTGCGGTTTCAGCACCTTGTTTTTTGGGTGTTGCGAAGAAGCGTTTCTCGAATTTACCGAATTCTTCCATGGCATCGGGAGCGATATCAGTGCAGTATTTGATATCTTCGCGCTCTGTCATCAAAGCAATAAGTTCTTCTTCGTTGATTACCTCCTTGCGGGCGGTGTTGATCACACAACCTCCTTTGGGCATAAGGCCGACGAGCGCTTTGTTGATGGATTTCTTGGTCTGGTCGTTGGCGGGGATGTGCAGGGAAATGTAGTGACAATTCTTGTACATCTCTTCGAGGGTTGCGGGAACCACAACGCCTTCAGCTTCCATCTTCTCTTTAGGGACGAATGGGTCGAATGCCCAAACTTCCATACCGAGGGCGCGAGCCTTCTCAGCGACGAGGCGACCGACGTTACCGTAAGCCTGGATACCGACCTTTTTGCCTTTCAGCTCTGAGCCAGTGCCGGGTTTGAAGGTGTTGCGGGCCATGTAAATCATCATGCCAAGAGCCAGCTCAGCCACAGCGTTGGAGTTCTGACCAGGAGTGTTCATCGCCACGATGTTGTTGGCTGTGCAAGCAGCAAGGTCGAGGTTATCGAAACCGGCACCGGCGCGAACAACCACCTTGAGGTTCTTGGCGGCGTCAATCACCTGAGCGGTGACTTTGTCGGAGCGGACGATCATGGCATCCACATCAGCGACTGCGGCGTACAGTTCCTCAGGAGTTTCGTACTTCTCCAGCAGAACCAATTCATAACCAGCTTTTTCCACGATAGCGCGAATGCCGTCAACAGCGGCTTTCGCAAAAGGTTTTTGGGTTGCAACTAATACTTTCATTATTATTATTGGTTTTGATAGTAAACGGTGAATGGTGAGCAGAGCGTAATTTGGGAACCACACACTGCTCACTATTCACTGATCACTTAAAAAATTATTTGTTTGCTTTTTCGAAATCCTGCATGCAAGCCACGAGAGCTTCAACGTCTTCCACGGTGCAAGCGTTATAGAGGGAAGCGCGGAAGCCGCCAACGGAGCGGTGACCCTTGATGCCGATCATGCCACGTTCTTTTGCGAAGGCCATGAAAGCGTCTTGTTTGTCTTCGTAACCGGGAGCCATCACCCAGCAATGGTTCATGATGGAGCGGTCAGCCTTGTCAGCGACGGTGCCCACAAACATGCTGTTGCGGTCGATTTCGTCATATAATAGGTTGGATTTCTTCATGTTGATCTTGTTCATCTCAGCCACACCGCCGATGGTGTTCTTGAGCCACAAGAGAGTTTCGTGCATCACGAAGATGGGGAGCACAGGAGGAGTGTTGAACATGGAGATGTTCTTGGCTTCCTCAGCGGCGTGCGTACGATAGTCAACCATCGTAGGCAGCGGGTTCATGTAAGCGCGGTCGCCAATGTTGCCGAGAATGTCCTTACGCACGATGACGAAGGTGACGCCGGCGGGGCCTACGTTCTTTTGAGCACCACCATAGATGAGGCCGTATTTGGTCACATCGACAGGACGGCTCAAGATATCGGAAGACATATCAGCGACGAGCATCACGTTGTTGATTTCTTCGGGAGCAAAATCCTTGCGGATTTCAGTGCCGTAAATGGTGTTGTTTGTAGTGATGTGGAAGTAGTCAGCGTCAGCGGGGACAGTCCAACCCTTCGGGATGTAGTTGTAGGTCTTGTCTTCAGAGGAAGCCACGATCTCGACTTTACCGAAGTTTTTAGCTTCTTTTGCAGATTTTTTTGCCCAGACTCCAGTTTGGAGGTAAGCGGCTTTGGTTTTCAGCAGGTTAGCGGGCACGGTGAAAAATTGGGTGCTGGCACCACCACCGAGGAAAAGAACCTCGTAATTGTCGGGGATGTTAAGCAGGTCGCGCCACAATTGGCGGGTTTCTGCCATGACTCTTTCCCAACCGGGGGTACGGTGAGAAATCTCCATCAGGCCGATGCCAGTGTTGTCAAAATTGCGGATAGCGTTGATTGTGGATTCAACAGCCTCTTTCGGAAGGACGCAAGGTCCTGCGTTAAAATTGTGTACTTCTTTCATAATCAATTAAATATGATATTATTTGAATGATGATATTATAAATTTAATATGCGGCAAAGATACAAAATAAAGTGACCATTCGCACGGAATTTCAGTCATTGAATTTTTTTTTTACAAAGTGGTGTAGCGATTGAAAAAAAGTGTATTTTTACACCCTGAAATTTTCGGAGAGATGGCCGAGTGGTCGAAGGCGCGCGCCTGGAGAGCGCGTAAGCGCCAAAAGCGCTTCATGGGTTCGAATCCCATTCTCTCCGCCAAGACGTAAAGTTCTGAAAATCAATAAAGTAAAAATAATTTAATTTCAACAAATCAAAATCAATTATGAAAAAGCTTATCGCCTTACTTACCGTTTTCGGTTTCTTAACCTTCGGTATTGCAAACACAGCATTTGCTCAAAAACAACAAAAAGCTGACGAAGCTGCCGCTACTGAACAGGTCGCAGAAGAAGCTCCTGCCGCTCCCGCAACTGCTCAGGCTGAATTGTCTGAGGATCCTGATGAGGCTGTGAATCAAAGTCTGCACTATGTTTTGAAAGACAAATTCATCCAGGGTGGTGCCGTGTGGATGACCCCTGTGTTGATCTGCTTGATCTTAGGTTTAGCTTTCGTCATCGAACGTATTTTCTACCTCAACCTCTCTTCTGTTAATTCAAAGAAATTACTCGATAAGGTTGAGAACACTATTAAGACAAAAGGCGTGAATGCCGCTAAAGAACTTTGCCGCGACACTAAAGGACCTCTCGCCGCAGTTTTCTATCAAGGTCTCGACCGTTATGATGAAGGTCTTGATTCCGTTGAAAAATCCCTTACCTCTTACGGTGCTGTCCAAATGGCAAAATTAGAGAATAACATGACTTGGATCAGCTTGTTCATCGCTTTGGCTCCTTCCTTGGGATTCTTGGGAACGGTCATCGGTATGGTGCAGGCATTCGACGATATCGAACGCGCAGGTGATATTTCCCCGACTATCGTCGCCGGTGGTATGAAAGTGGCTTTGTTGACCACCGTGTTCGGTTTGATCACCGCCATGATCCTCCAAGTGTTCTACAACTACCTCCTCACCCGTATCGACGCCATCGTCAATGATATGGAAGATGCAACCATCTCCTTCATGGATATTTTGGTTAAAAATAAAGAAAATAAATAAGGTTTGTGAACCTATATATTATATATACAATAATTTTTAAAACGTTGTATAATGAAAAATAGAATTATCACTATCGTCATATTTGCAGTCGCCATACTGGCCTGCTGTCTGGCTGTTGCTTTCTCCTTCTTCTCTTTTGATGCAGACAAGAAGGTGGAATACATCCAAACGCAGGAAGTACGAGCTCAGTCACCCGAACAGGTGGCAGAACTCCAGACGGCTACTTTGGAGTCCCTCCCCTCTGTGATTGAAAAATATCAAAAAGAGAATCAGGAACGCAACGATAACCTCAAGGGCGTTCAGATGGAAAAGGATATCCTTTATACCTATCTTCAGGATCTCAAAAACTTAGATGAGAACAACTTCGAAGCTTACAAAGCTAAATTTCCGGAACGTTCAGCAGGTCTGTTCGCAAAGAGCGAAAACAAGCAGAAATATGTGGAAGGCTTTAATGGCGTGAACACCTATAAAGATCTCGAAGGTTATATCGAAGAAGTGAATAAGGATTATACGGCAGTCAAACAAAACTATTTGATTGAACGCAATTATATCAAATCTTCCAACGCTCTCATCAACAAAGCGGCCATGATCAATGACAACGCTTCCGCTTCTAAGAAGGCTTCCGACTGGGAAGCTTTCCAGAACGACTTGGGTAGCTTTGGCAAGAGTGCAAAACTGCAGAACTTCTTCATCCTTTTGACCTATGTCCTCGGTCTGGGTGCTGCTTTCCTTATGGTGTTTTTCCTATTGAAGAACATGATCACCAACTTCAAGACTTCCTACAAGATTCTCGTAGGCCTCTTGTTCTTGGTTGTTGCCTTCTTTATCGGCTACTTGGTGGGCACACCTACCCTCAGCCCTTCAGCTATCAAAGCTGGCATGACTGGTTCAGGTTACAAGATGGTGAACGCTGCCGTGTTTACAGTCTATGTATGTTTGTTCGTTGCAATAATCTCAATTATTGTGACTTTGATTATGAACGCCGTTAAAAACAGAAATTAATATGAGTAAAAGAAAAACACCGGGCTTGAATACGGGTGCAATGTCAGATATTTCTTTTCTGTTGTTGACCTTCTTCCTGCTTACCTCTTCCATTAATACGGAACAAGGTATTCCGAGAAAACTTCCGCCACCCAAAACGGAAGACACTAAGGATAAGAAGGTGGATATCAACAAGAGAAATGTCTTGAACGTGTTGGTGAATTTCCGTGATGAAATCTCCGTGAACGGTGAAGTCATCATGATTGGAGACCTGAAAGCCAAGGCTAAAGAGTTCTTCGCTAATCCCACCAATGATCCTTCTCTGCCCGAAAAACAAAGCAAAGCCATTGACGGTATCGGCGACTTTGCCGTGTCAAAGGGTGTGGTTTCCCTGACAAATGACCAGGGCACCAGTTACAATATGTACGTGCAAGTGCAGAATGAACTGCAACGCGCCGTCAATGAACTGCGTGACGAAACTGCATTGGAATACTTCGGTAAAAAATATGAAGGATTGGACTCTGCCGCACAACGTGCTGTCACTTTGGCTATTCCTATGAGTATTTCAGAGGCTCCGCCTATTGATTATGGTTCAAATGGTGCCCAGTAACCTTAAAAACGTATAGATTATGTCAAGATTCAGAAAAGAAGGAAAAAAAGAGACACCCGAACTCAACATGGGTTCCATGTCTGATATTATCTTCATGTTCCTGTTCTTCTTCATGGTGATTACCACGATGCGTGAAGCCACTCTTAAGGTGCGCTTCTCCCCGCCGAAAGCCACTGAAATTCAGAAACTGGAGAAAAAATCCCTCGTGGCAAATATCTACATCGGTGCGCCTCTCTCCAAAAACGAGAACACACTGCCCCCTGGTGAGGTTTCTGTACAACTAAATGACCAGACTATCAAGTCTGAGGAGCTCGTGAAAGAAGTGCAATCTTTCATTGGTACTGAAAAAGAGTCCCGTGATGCTCAGGATAGAGACCGTCTGACGTTCTCCCTGAAAGTTGACCAGAATGTGCAGATGAGATATGTGAACACGATTAAACAAGAGCTGCGTAAGAATAATGCGTTGAAAATTAACTACGCAGCCGGTAAAAAAAATACGGATTAATCCATTTCCAATACATTCAGGAAAGAAATTTAACACCTTTCCTGAATGTATTGTATTTAAAAACGAATTCATTTATAAACCAAAAATCATAAATTATGAAGAAAATTTTACTTGCTGTTTCTGCGCTGTTTTTATTTAGCGCTGTTTTTGCTCAAAGCGAGCGCGTTGACATACGCAAACAGGTTGTGTCAACGGCAAATCAAAAAAGTTATCTCACCGGTTTTGAAGAAGGCGCAGTCCCTCAAACCATTTCTCCTATTACCCGTATTTATGATCGTAGTTTCATTGGTATGACTTACTACGACTTGCAAACGAACGGTTCTATGTCTAACAGAGTTGTTACCCATAACGATGGTACCGTTTCCACCATTTGGAACACTAATGGTTCTACTACTTCCAGCCGTGGTACAGGTTACAACTATTATAATGGTTCTTCTTGGATTAATTCCTCAACAAGCACTGCTCGTATTGAGAATGTTCGTACGGGTTGGGGTACTATCACCTCTGTTGGCAATGCTGAAATCGTGGCTTCTCACAATGGTTCTAATGCACTGGTGATCGGCTGTCGTCCTCAAAAAGGAACAGGCGACTGGACTTTCACTACCCTTCAAGGACCGGAAGTTTCCAATGGTACTACCACCAGCACCTGCCTGCTGTGGCCCGCTCTCGCTTCTACGGACAACATTATCCACCTGATCGCTTGTACAGAGTCAGATGATGGTTTCCTCTACCAAGGCATTCAGGCTTGTCTGGTGTATTATCGTGGTACCTACAACGCATCTAACAATACCATTACTTGGGAAAATCCTCGCGTGGTTGGTGACGTTAACCCAACTGAATATCCCAGATTTTCTGGTGATGCCTACGCTATCTCTGCTAAAGGTAACACCGTTGCTATCGTTGCTATGCCTGCAAGCACAATGGATGCATTCCTTTGGAAATCCACCGACAAAGGTGTGAATTTCACCAAAACCGTTTTCCAAGAATCTGCTATTAAAAATGGCAATTTGGCTCCCATGAGAGATACTACTATTTACGTTCAAGATGGTAGCTGCGCTGTAGCCGTTGGTGATGACGGTATTGTTCACATTGCTTTTGGTGCATACCTTGTTTATTCTGACGTTGACACTGGCGATTCTTGGTATTGGTATCCTGGCATCGGTTATCTGCTTTATTGGAATGATACGCAAAATCCCATTCTTTATAACGGTGATAAATATTATATGCAACCCGATGTGTTGACCGCTGCTGGTCACACTGTCATCGAACGTTTTAATTTGGACTGCGATACAAGTATGTGGGGTATTTCAGGCTGGGGCACCGATGCATTTCCGAACTATGGCGTAGGCTCAGTTTCCTTCCCACAAATTGTTGCCCAAAACGGTAAAGTATATCTTACTTTCTGCCAAGTAATGGAATATCCATTCGTAGATGCCACGCATTCCAAATATTATAGAGGTGTTTTCGCTACCAAATCTACTGATAATGGACAGACCTTTGGCGACTATAGCTGGCTCTCCTATAACAACGACTGTTATTACCTTTCTTCTTGGGAACTCTTCCCGATGGAAGAAGGAACAACTCTGCAAGATGTTTCCGAATATATTGTAATTGAAGGTGAAAGCGTATTTCCGGCCGTTTCCCAGAATCTTCTCAATGGAGATATTGTTATGACTTGGCAACAAGATTTTGCTGCAGGTTCTGAAATTAAGGACAATTCTGTTCAAATGAGTGGTACAGAATCCACTATTTACTTCTTGAGAATGAAGGCCGATTCTATTGGTATTTATAACAATACCAATGAGGTATGCCAAGGATTGTGGGAAGATCACTGGGGTCTCAACAATAGAAATCTCTCCGGAATGAAGATGTATCCGAACCCTGCTACGGAGACTGTGAACATCTCTTTCTCTGCTGAAAACGCTGAAAGCGGTGTGATTTCTGTGATGAACTTGATGGGTCAAACAGTTTATACCAGCAATTTGGAAGTGAATGAGGGTTACAACTTCATCACTCTTCCTGTGAAACAACTCACAACGGGTATGTATATGGTTACCCTGCGTACCAATACTGGTATTTCCACTCAAAAGTTGATTGTGAAATAATTATTTGTAAGATATTTTCAAAAAGGCAGGCCGTAGTGCGACCTGCCTTTTTTTCTATAATAATCTTTTTGCTATGATCAAATCGATGACTGGCTTCGGTCGGACGGTGCTTGAAAAGGACGGGAAAGTGATTACCGTTGAGATTCGCACCCTGAATAGTAAACAGTTGGACTTAAATACACGCATTCCACTGTTGTTCAAGAATTATGAGAACGAAATCCGATCGATTCTCGCTAAGGAGTTGGAACGCGCGAAAGCTGATTTTACCATTACGGTGGAAAATCGTTCGACCAACAGTGCTGTGGCTATCAACAAAGAGTTGGCAAAGTCTTATTATCAGACTCTTTCTGAGCTTTCCCACGAAATGGGGAATCCTTTGGAGAGTGACATATTCTTGCATGTGCTGCGGATGCCCGATGTAATTTCCACGCCTCAGGAAGAGGTTAGTGAGGAGTTATGGAATAGCGTTCGGGAATCCATCTTGAACGCATGTCATCAATTAAACGACTTCCGCATTTCAGAAGGTAAAGTGTTGGAGCAAGACTTTGTAAAGCGTATTACATTGATACGCAATATGATAGACAAGGTTACGCCTTTCGAACAGAATCGCATTGTTAAAATTCGCGAGAAATTTGAGAACTCACTGAAAGATCTCGCACCGAAAGTACAGTATGATCCAAATCGCCTTGAACAGGAAATTTTCTTCTATTTGGAGAAATTGGATGTTACCGAAGAGAAAGTTCGCCTGCGCAAGCATTGCGATTATTTCATCGAAACACTTAACGAAAATCAGTCCAATGGTAAAAAATTGGGCTTTATAGTGCAAGAGTGTGGTCGTGAGATCAATACTTTAGGCTCCAAAAGCAACGATTTCGACATCCAACAGATTGTGGTTCAGATGAAGGACGAGTTGGAGAAGTTGAAGGAGCAGTTGGCGAATGTGCTGTGAGAGTTACACGGTTAGATGGTTAAAGATTATTTAAGCCAGAATTGAAATTTGTGAATGTCAAAGTCTTAGTTTCAGATTTCAGGTACTTGAAACTTGAAACCTGAAACCTGAAACCTGAAACTTGAAACCTGAAACTTGAAACCTGAAACTAAAGTTAAACCATAGTTCTAAGTCTTTAGTTTAAGTCTAAATAATAAAACATGGGAAATATATTATCACTGATCGGTCGCCCGAATGTGGGCAAATCGACCTTTTTCAATCGCTTGATACAGGCGCGTGAGGCCATTGTGGATGCCACGGCGGGTGTGACACGCGACCGTCATTATGGAAAGTCCGACTGGAACGGATACGACTTTTCCGTCATCGACACGGGCGGCTATGTAGTCGGTTCGGACGATATTTTTGAGGCAGAGATACGCAAACAGGCGGTATTGGCCATCGAGGAGTCCGATGTTATCGTCTTCATGGTCGATGGTCGTGAGGGGTTGACGCCTTTAGACGAGGAAATAGCCGACATTCTACGCAAGTCCAAAAAACCCTACTATTTGGCGGTGAACAAGATTGATAGTCCAAGTAACTACTTGGACTACACCGAGTTCTATGCATTGGGTATAGGTGAGATATATCCTATTTCAGCTGTTTCCGGAAGTGGTACGGGCGATTTGCTTGACGAAGTGGTGAAGCACTTCTCCAAAGACAAGGATGATTTGCCCGACGATTTGCCGCGTATTGCCATAGTGGGTAAACCTAATGTGGGCAAATCTTCCATTATCAACGCTTTTCTTGGCGAGGATCGCCATATCGTGACTCCGCTGGCTGGCACAACTCGTGATACTAATTTCACTCGATACAAAAGCTTCGGTTTTGACTTTTACTTGATTGATACTGCTGGCTTGCGCAAAAAGAGTAAGGTGGAAGAGAGTTTGGAGTTCTATTCCGTGATGAGGGCCGTGCGTTCCATTGAGAATTCTGATGTCTGCATTGTGATGGCCGACTCTTCGCAAGGTTTTGACTCCCAAGATCTTAACATTTTCGGTTTGTGTGCCCGCAACCACAAGGGCATCGTGTTGGTGATGAACAAATGGGATTTGGTGGAAAAAGACACGCATACGCATAAAAATTATGAGGATTTAGTGAAGAGGAAGATTGCGCCATTTACCGATGTGCCGATCATCTTCACCTCGGTGACAGAGAAACAGCGCATTTACAAGGTGTTAGAGACAGCTATTCAGGTCTATCAGAACCGTCAGCGCAAGATTTCGACTTCTGAGCTGAACAACACGCTGCTGCCGATTATTGAGCACACCCCTCCGCCCATGAACAAAGACAAGGTGATCCGCATCAAATACATCACGCAGTTGCCAGTGGCGTACCCTACGTTCGCCTTTTTCTGCAATCTGCCGCAGTATGTGGTGGATTCCTATAAACGCTTCTTAGAGAACCAGATCCGCAAGAATTGGGATTTTGCCGGCGTGCCCATTGAGATATACTTCCGGAAGAAGTAGGTTTCAGGTTTCAGATTTCAAGTTTTGTTCTCCTAACCCCCAAATCAAAGTAAGAGAAGTAATTAAATGAAAAAACTATTCATAGAAACATACGGTTGCCAGATGAATTTCGCGGACAGCGAGGTGGTCGCCTCCATCCTGAAGGAGATGTACACGCTGACCAAAGAGATCCAGGAGGCCGATTTAATCCTCATAAACACCTGTTCGATTCGCGACAAGGCAGAACAACGCATTCACAAACGTTTGAAGGAATTAGAGGCGTTTAAGCGCAAAAAACGGACATTGCAGGTGGGCTTGTTAGGATGCATGGCGGAACGTATGAAGGAGGAACTGTTGGAAACGGAGCAGGTGTTGGACTTCATCGCGGGTCCGGATGCCTACCGCACGCTGCCGGAGCTGATTGCCGAATCGCAGGAAGGAGAGACGACTTTCAACGTATTGCTCTCAGAGGAAGAGACTTACGACAATATTATGCCGGTGCGCTACGATGCCAATGGTGTGTCAGCGTTTGTCTCCATCATGCGCGGCTGCAACAATTTCTGCTCCTATTGTGTGGTGCCCTACACTCGTGGGCGCGAACGCAGTCGCAGTCCGAAAACCATCCTTGCTGAAATTGAGGATTTACTGAAACATAATTACAAGGAAGTCACCCTGTTAGGACAGAATGTGAATTCCTATTTCTGGAAAGAGGAGGGACAGGAGGTCTCTTTTGCCAAGCTGATGGCGATGGTGGCCGAGATGTCGCCCGAAATGCGTGTACGCTTTGCCACTTCGCATCCCAAAGACCTTTCCGACGGGCTGATTGAGACGATTGCGCGTTACGACAATATCTGCAAGTGCATCCATTTGCCAGTGCAGTCAGGCAGCAACGAAATGCTGGCCAAAATGCGCAGGGTCTATACCCGCGAGAGCTACTTGGAGCGCGTGCACAGGATCAAAGAGGTGCTGCCGGAATGCGCCCTCACGACGGACATCATCGTGGGATTCAGCGGGGAAACACTTGAGAACCATCAAGATACATTGTCCATTATGCGAGAGGTCGGCTACGAGTACGCCTATATGTTCAAGTATTCGGAGCGCGGCGGCACATTGGCTTCCAAACGCTATCCCGACGACATTCCCGACGACGAGAAGACCCGCCGTTTGGAGGAGGTGATTGCCTTGCAGGGCGAACTCTCGATGGAGAGCAACCGCCGCGACGTGGGCAAAACCTTCCGCGTGTTGGTGGAAGGGACGTCGAAACGTTCTGATGACCAGTTATTTGGTCGAAACAGTCAGAACAAGGTGATTGTTTTTCCGAAAGGCGAGCGCAAAATCGGGGATTATGTGGATGTGACGGTGACGGAATGCACGCCGGCAACGTTGATGGCGAGGATGGGATGATGCGATGATACGATGATACGATGATGCGATGATGCGATGAATGACATTAGAAATATAAAATTTGACCAGTTGGTTTCGTTTTTGCGGGAGAACGGTGAGAAACCGTTCCGTGCGAAACAGATTTGGACGTGGTTATGGAAGCGGGGGGCGGGCTCGTTTGACGAGATGACGGACCTCTCGGTGGCGTTTCGTGCCAAATTGAAGGAGAATTTCACCTTCCACCGTGCGGAAATCGCCGGGGAGGTGCAGAGCAGCGACAAAACGACCAAATTCCTCTTGAAATTCCACGACGGCAAGATGGTCGAGGGCGTGCTCATTCCAAGCAAGGAACGCGTCACAGCGTGCTTGTCCACCCAAATCGGCTGTCCGCTGCACTGCGCGTTCTGCGCCACCGGTACGATGGGCTTTATCCGCAATCTGCACTACAGCGAGGTTATTGACGAGTATGTCTTGCTGAACAATCGGGCGCATGAGATTTACAACCAGCATATCACCAACATTGTCTTCATGGGCATGGGTGAACCGCTGCTCAATTTCGACAACATTATGACCGCCATCGATATCCTGACAGGCAAGGACTATTTCGGGTTGTCGCCAGCACGGATCACACTTTCCACGGCGGGCATTATCAAGGGAATCAAGGCATTGGCAGACAGAGGTTTCCGTTGTGGATTGGCCATTTCGTTGCATAGTGCGGATCCGGTAGTCCGTAGGCAGATAATGCCGGTGACGGAGCACAATCCTTTGCCCGATTTGCAGTCGGCGTTGGCCTACTATCACGAAAAGACGGGCGAGCGCATCACCATCGAGTATCTTTTGCTCTCCAAGGTAAACGATTCTGAGAAGGCAGCCGAGCAGTTAGCGCGGTTCTGTCGTCCTTTCCCAGTGAAAATCAACATTATAGAGTACAATTCCACTTCAGATTCCTTGTTCCACAAGTCCGATCCGATGCGCCGTCAGCGTTTCATCGATATATTGGAGCGTTGCAACATGGTGGTGAACATCCGCCTTAGCAAGGGTCAGGACATTGCCGCCGCTTGCGGGCAGTTGGTGAAGAATAATTTCGATAATTTATCCGCGTAATCAATAGAGATTATCCCACCATCGGGTTGGTGTGCTTCAATTCCACGACAATTTTCGGGTATTTGGCGCGGAGATGCGCGGCGGTGCGCTCGGCGAAATAGACCGATCGGTGTTGTCCGCCGGTGCAGCCGAAATTCACAGTCAGGTGTGTGAAGTTGCGCTCTAAGTAGTTATCGACAGACATATCCACAAGCGCACATACGTGATTCACAAACAGTTCCACCTCTTTATACTGTTCTAAGTATTCCTTCACACAAGCGTCTTTTCCGGTGAAGGTGGCGTACTTTTTCTCACGTCCCGGATTCGGTAACGCGCGACAGTCGAAGACAAAACCGCCGCCATTGCCGGACGGGTCTTCAGGAACGCCCTTCTTGAACGAAAAACTCTGCACCGTAACCGTCAGTACATCAGTGTTTTGCGTTTTGGTTTCCACGTAGCTATCGACCACAGTCTGCAAAACGTGGCGCAGTTCGGGCAGATTGTCTGGTAATGCATTCTGACTTAGCAGATAACGCAAATTGCGAATGGCGTAGGGCACGCTCTGAAGGAAGTGCGTCTTCCGTTCGAAATAGCCGCGATATCCGTACGCGCCCATTGCTTGCATGATACGTATGAGTGAAAAAGCGTTAAAATAGGCTTTGAATTGCGCACGATCGATGGAAATCAGCTTCGATAGATTGTCCAAATAGCAGTCTAACAGCTCTTCGCGGATTTCAGGCGAGAGGTCGGCTTTGGCATCGTAGAGCAGCGAGGCAATGTCATATTGCAAAGCGCCTTTTCGGCCGCCTTGGTAGTCGATGAACCAAACGTCATCTTCGAAAACCATAATGTTCCGCGATTGGAAATCACGATAGAGAAAGAAGTCATCTTCGACACTAAGCAAGTAGTCCATAAACCGCTGATAATCATTCTCTAACAGCTGTTCATTGAACGGGATGTAGGCCATCTTGAGGTAGTAATATTTGAAGTAGTTGAGGTCCCACTGCATGGATTGTCGGTCGAAAGCGGCGCGAGGGTAGGCCACCGACATGTCAAGTCCTTGTTTTGCGGTCATCTGGAACCAGGGCAACGCTGCCACCACCTTTCGGTAATAACTCATAATCTCCTGAAAATCACCATTTTCCTTTCGCACTTTGCAGAGTATGTCGTAGAGCGTCTGTGTGCCAAGGTCGTTCAGCAGATAGTGTTTCTCGTCCTCGTGAATGGTCAGCAGGGCAGGGACATTCAGCTTTTGTGCGGCGAAGAAGCGAGAATATTCAAAAAAGGCCTTGTTTTCCGTCACATCTTCGTTATAAGCGCCGATCAGCGTGCTGTTATCCGCGAAGGTGAAGCGGTAATAGCGTCTGTGGGAGCCGGACTGCGCCAGCGGGACGCAGGCAGTCGGTTGGTTTCCAGTATGTTCCGTGACCATTTGGGTTAACACGGAGATGGAGGTTTCGGTGGTTTCTTCCATAGTTTTTCTGTTTTGGTGAGTCCCACACTGCGCTTTGCTTGCATGGGGTTATTTGCGCTTTGCGTGTCTTGCCTCTCCGAGGCGCTCAAGAAAATATTTTCAAAAATTAACTTTGCCTATTAGTTATCATTGAGTTTAATAAAGCAGAACAGCATCATTGTAAACGCCCAAAGGGAGGAGCCGCCATAGCTGATAAAGGGTAGTGGGATGCCGATGATGGGAATCAGTCCGATGGTCATACCGATGTTAATGAAGAAGTGGACCGCGAAGATGCCGGCAATGCCGTACCCGTAGTATCGGACAAACGGATTTCGCTGTTTTTCAGATAGTTTCAAGATGCGGAAAAAAAGTGCCCCAAAAAGACCGAAAACGACCATTGTCCCGACGAAGCCCCATTCTTCCCCGATGGCACAGAAGATGAAGTCGGTGCTCTGTTCAGGTACGAATTTCAGTTTCGTTTGCGTCCCTTTGAGGTATCCTTTTCCAAAGAAACCTCCAGATCCAATTGCGATTTTCGATTGATTGAGATTGAAATCGGCGCCTAACGGGTCGGAAGTTTTGCCCAAAATGGTGTCGATACGCTGTTTTTGGTGCGGTTCGAAGCCGTGTTCATAGAGAAAGTCGATGGAGAAAACGAAAAGGATACTGGCTACGTAGATGATGATATTGCGACGGATTTTCTTTTTTTGAGTACGATTGTATATCATAAAGCCAATGAAAACAGCGGTAATCATGGCGATGGCGTAGGTTTCGTTAAAGGCCAGTGTGACAATAGTGATAATGGCGGCGATGATGCATAATACAAGGAATTGGGTGCTCAAACCTTCGCGGTAGAAAAGGATGATGAAGGAGGCGAACACGAGTGCGGAGCCTGCATCGTGCTGGAGCATCACCACAATCACAGGAATGGCGATGAGTGCGAATTGCACAATCCAGACGTAACGACGTTGGTTGGCCGTTTTGCCCTCCTGCATGAACTTCGCCATAGCCAAAGCAGTGGCTACTTTCATGAACTCGGTGGGTTGTAAGCTGAATCCACCGATCTTGATCCACGATTTCGCACCGTTGATTTCCGCACCGATAAACAGCACTAATACCATCAAAAAGAGGCAGAATAGATAGAAAAAGTAAGCATAGTGCTGTATTATACCGCTGTCTATCAATAAGATAATAGTCGCCAAGACGATTGATGTTCCAATCCAAAGCATCTGCTTGCTATAGGGTTGTCCGAAGTCAAAAATCGGGGTGGAACCGTCAGGAATGTAGCAGGTGGAGTAAATGGTGATCCAACCGATAAAAACCAATGCAAGATAATAACAAATCAACCTCACATCAAAGCCTTTGGACATCTTATTATATGGATCTAATTTCGGCATAACTATTTGATGTTGAGTTCTTTCATTCGTTGTTCGAGGTCGATGCGCGCCACCTTTCTATTGATGTAGTATTCAGCCAGTAAGCTGGCGATAGGGCAGGCCACAGTAGCCCCGAAGCCACCGTTTTCCACCAGGCAGAAGATGACGATTTTTGGGTCGTTGGCCGGAGCGATGAGAGCGAATACTGAGTGGTCGCGACCATGTGGGTTCTGCGCGGTACCGGTCTTGCCAGCTACCTCAATACCAGGAATTTGCGCTCCACGACCGGTACCGCCGGTCACCACCATTTTCATGCCTTGGAGAACCGTTTCGAAGTGACGCGGCTCAATCTTTGAATAGACCTTCTCATTGAATTGTGTGTTCAAACTGTCGCGATTGCCGATGGCTCGCACCACATGTGGACGGATGTAGTAGCCTTTGTTAGCGATAACAGCCAGCATATTGGCCATTTGCAACGGAGTGACCGCTGCTTCGCCTTGACCGATACCCATGGAAACCACAGTGTTACCGTTCCAGCTGTTGTTGTATTTTTTGTCGAAATATTCCGCTGTCGGGATTCGTCCCTTCAACTCATAAGGCAGGTCGGTGTTGAATTGCTGTAGAAAACCCATGGATCTCATGTAGTCCAGCCAAGCGGAGTATGATTCGTCAATGTTCTTGTATTTCTTTCGGTTAGAAAGAATGTTGTAATAAGCACGGCAGAAGAAGGTGTTGCAGGAACGTTGAATGGCGCTGTAGATATTCAGACCGCCGCAATTATGGCAGTGTACCACATGATTGCCAAGGTGATAACCACCGCCGGAGCATGAGTATATGGTGGAGGTTGTGATGATATTGTCTTGTAATGCAATAAGTCCGTTGGCCAGTTTGAAGGTGGAACCGGGTGGATAGGCAGCTTGTAATGCTCTGTTAAACAGAGGTTTTTCAGGGTCCATCACTAATTTGCCGTAGTTTTTCGGGCGGGCGGTACCCACCAGCAGGTTCGGGTCGTAGTTGGGACTGGAGACCAGACAGAGAATCTCTCCTGTTTTTGGTTCTATCGCGACTATCGCGCCACGTTTTCCCGCCATCAGCTCTTCGCCGTAGCGTTGCAATTGCATGTCGAGGGTGCTCCAAATGGAGACCCCTGGTACAGCCACTACATCGTCATCGCCGTTGTTAAACGGTCCGACCTCACGGTTGTGCACATCCACCAGCACCTTCTGTTTGCCCTTCACACCGCGCAAAATCGATTCGTAAGCCTTTTCGATACCGCTTTTACCGATATAATCGCCCATTCTGTAATAGCCATCGTTCTCCACATCTTGTTCATCCACCTCACTGACATAGCCAAGGATGTGGGCAGCAATTGGTTGCGGATAGGTACGAAGAGTACGCTCTTGTACGAAAAAGCCTGGAAATTCAGACATTTTCTCCTGCAAATAGCCATAATCCTCTTTAGAGATCTGTTGTTTGAAAAGGGAAGGAACACTACCGGAATATTTCGCGGCCTTCTCGATTTTTTTTCGCACCTCCTCCATTTCCATATCTAACACGCGGCACAGTTCCATGGTGTCGAAATCGCGTAACTCCTTGGGTACCACCATTAAATCGTATGCGGCATCATTATACACCAACAGCGAGTCGTTGCGATCGTAAATGAATCCACGCGCAGGATGAATAGTCTTCTCACGGATAGCGTTTTCATTGGCTTTACGTTGGTAGGACTTGTCCAGCACTTGTAAATCGAACAGCCGTATGGTGTAAACGATAATAAGAATACCCAATACGGTGAGGATGATATAATAGCGGTTGCTGTTGTCCTGTGCCATCTATTTTTTGCGGCTTTGCAGATGTTGAACTAACGTGATGATGGGTTGCTTTTTAGCGTCATCGGTATGGATTTTATTGATATCTTCCATGCAAAGTTGCGTATATTTGCCGATTTCGTTTTCGGTAGCTTCTTTAACATTGACGGCATCGAAAATGGCTTTCACCTGCTCAAATTTTGTCTGTTCGTCCGCCGGAACTGTGGAAAATAGAGTTTTCAGTTCTTGGTGTTGGGATTCGTTGGCCAATTCGAGGGCTTTCAGATATACGAACGATTTTTTGTTGTCTTTAATATCTCCTCCCACTGCCTTGCCAAACGTTTCTGCGGTACCATATACATCAAGCAGGTCATCGGCGAGTTGGAAAGCAAGTCCGAGATGGATACCAAGGTCGTAGAGAGCTTGTAAGCTTTCGGCATCGGCGCCGGCCACCAGACCGCCCGACTTCAAACATCCGGCAAACATGACGGCGGTCTTCAAACGGATCATCTCCACATATTGTTCGATGGGCACTGTCTCCATCGTTTCAAAATCGAGATCAAATTGCTGTCCTTCACATATTTCCAGTCCGATGCGAGCGAAAATTTCCGTGATGGTCTTGATAGTTTCAGGTGGGCAATTGGTCTTGAGAAGCTCCAATAAGGCTAGGGCAACGAGAGCGTCGCCCGACAGAATGGCGATGTTGCTGTTCCACTTTTTGTAAACGGTGGGTTGTCCGCGACGCACATCAGCCTTGTCCATGATGTCATCGTGAATCAGGGTGAAGTTGTGTAGCATTTCAAAGGCAGCGGCGACATGTTTCGCCTTTTCGGGGTCGCCATCGAAGAGTTCAGCAGCTATATGCACCATTGTCGGCCGCAGTCTCTTGCCAGATTGCATCAATATGTATTCGATGGGGTCATAAAGATTATGAGGCTCCCTGTTTTGAAGAATTTCCTGAAATTGTTGTTCGATTGTATTCACGACTTTACAGTTAATAAAAAACCTGCAAAAATAACAATTCCTCACATATAGCGAGTAGAAAAAATGTCGATTATTCGAACCGTACCGCGCTCACGGGTGAGATTTTCTTGCTGATAATCCATGCTGGGATGAGCAAAACGAGCATACAAGCGATGAAAACGCCCGCATTGAGCACCAAAACTTCCAAAGCATTGAACTTAATGGGCACAAAATTGACGTAATAAGTATCAGGATCCAGTTTTACGAGATGGTGTTTCTGCTGAATCCACCCAAAACCAAGTCCAATAATATTGCCGATGAGTAATCCTTGCAATAAGGTGCGACCCGCCAATATCATAAAGGTTTGTAATACATGTTTCGTCTTCATTCCCAGTGTTTTGAGAATTCCTATCAAGCGGGTTTTCTCTAAGATGATGATGAAGAAAATCGACATCATCGTAATCATGCAGACGCAGGTGGTGATGATGAGCAGCACGGAGACATTGGTGTCAAACAGCGCAATCCAATCAAAGATTTCGGGGTATATTTGTTTCACAGTTTCAGCTTTTAGGTTGATATCTATCAAATGATGAAGTTCTATGCCCACTTTATCCATTTTTTTGTAATCGCGGGTAAGCACTTCAACACCACTTACTTGCAAAGAATCCCAATCGTTGAGTTTCTGTACATGGCGTAAATCGACTAATGCGAATTTAGTGTCGTATTCGGGCAGACCAGTTTCGTAAATCCCTGATAATGTGAAGCTTCTCTGTCTCGGTGGATTTTGCACGAAATAGGTGCGCACTTTATCGCCCACTTTAAGTTGTAGTTTGTCTGCCAATCGTTTGGAGAGGATGATATGATTGTCGGCAGTGGTGTTGCCGAGTTGTAACGTATCACCTTCCAACAGGTTGTGGGAAAACAGCTTTCCGTCGAAGGACTTGTCCACCCCTTTAAGTACAATGCCTTCCACTTGGTCGGAAGTTTTGATGACACCCACTTTTGTGGCAAAAGGTTGTAAGGAAACGACGTCAGGATGGTTTTGTATGTTTTCTAACAACGTGTCGTTCAATGTGATAGGGATTTGTTCGTAGGAGTAGTTGTGATCATAGTGCGAAATGCGGATGTGTTGACCCATGGTTACCACTTTGTCTTCAATCACTTGTTTGTAGCCAGAAGTAACCCCAATGGCGAGCAACATGATAACCACACCAAGTGCCACCCCACATATTGATAACCGGATGATGGGTTTGGCAAAACGGTTGCCTTTCTCGCGCAAGATGCGGTGGGCAAGATGCCAGTGATATGTAAACTGTGACATAGAAACAAATGTAGAGACGCGCCATGGCACGTCTCTACAATATTGAGGATTTGTTTGTTAGAACGTATTACCTGCGGCTTGGCAAGCGGTGATAGCCACAAGGCTGACAATATCATCGACGGAGCAGCCGCGGGAGAGGTCGTTGATGGGAGCAGCCATGCCCTGCATGATGGGACCGACGGCATCGGCACCAGCAAACCGCTGTACCAGTTTGTAAGCGATGTTACCGGTCTCCAATGAGGGGAACACCAACACGTTAGCCTTGCCGGCAACGGGGCTGCCAGGAGCTTTTTGAGCGCCCACAGACGGGATGATGGCGGCATCGGCCTGCAATTCACCGTCAATCACAAGGTTGGGATCCATCTCCTTGGCGATGCGGGTGGCGTTGACCACCTTATCGACCAGTTCGTGTTTTGCGGAGCCCTTGGTGGAGAAGCTCAGCATAGCCACGCGCGGCTCGATGCCGGCGATAGTACGGGCGGTTTGTGCTGTAACAACAGCAATTTGAGCGAGTTTGTTCTCGTCTGTGTTCGGGTCGGCAGCGCAGTCGGCGAACACCATCACGCCATCGTCACCCCACTTTTTGTCCTGGAAGCACATGATGAATGCGCCGGAGACCACAGAGATGCCGGGTAAGGTCTTCACAATCTGGAAGGCGGGACGAAGCACGTCGCCCGTAGCGTGTTGTGCACCAGTCACTTCACCGTCAACATCTTTGTTCTTGATGAGCAGAGTGGCCAGATAGAGAGGATCTTCCACTTTCTTGAGGGCCTCTTCCATCGTCATGCCTTTGTTCTTGCGGATTTCATAGAGCATGTTGGCATAGAAATCCTTTTTGGGGTTGTTCAGCGGGTCGATGATGTCGGCCTTTGCAATGTTTTTCAGACCCCATTCGGTGGCTTTGGCCTCGATGTTGGCCTTGTTGCCGAGCAGTGTGATGGCGGCGTAACCGTTCTCAATGATGATGTCCGCAGCTCTTAAGTTTCTTTCCTCTTCGCCTTCTGCCAAAACGATGCGTTTGTTGGCTTTTTTGGCATTTTCCTTGATTTTGTCGATAATGTTCATTGTTCGATTATTTGTTTGTTGTTTGTTAGATGTATTCTTACAATGAGGCGGCAAAGGTACATAATATTTCCCAATATCGCGCCGCCTAAATTGTTTTTCCAACGAACAGTGACTTTTTTGGTTTTCAGGAGGTTATTCCCGCACAATCTTCCCGCCGCCTTGAATGGTGACCTTCCCAAGTTCGGACTTGTCGGTAAGGTAGGCGGTGCCTATGACAGTAGCTATTATGTTGCCGACACTGGCGTGCGTGATGTGCGCGGTAGTGACTTTCAGAAGTTGCGTGTTAACCGTGCCGGCACCTGTGTTTTCCAGCGTCATCTCTTCCGCCTTGCCGTTCATTAGCATCATATCACCCGGGCCTTGGTTCCGCAGCTCTATCCTTTTTGCCGTGATATTTTGCATTTTAATGTCCCCCGCGCCTCTATTCTGAAGAATCAGTTCTTCGGTAGGGATGCTCATCAGGTTCACCG
>Ga0247610_10000331_pt1 | contig 72976 bp, 59 predicted proteins | sample 174DNAGHGhighgp2_FD_193483 | JGI IMG/M metagenome (GOLD analysis project Ga0247610, IMG submission 193483) | Sheep rumen microbial communities from Palmerston North, Manawatu-Wanganui, New Zealand - 1742 DNA GHGhigh gp2 | ecosystem: Host-associated > Mammals > Digestive system > Stomach > Rumen...
TAAAGACTGCCCGAAGATCGCCGGATATGTGCTGGATGCGGCGGAGCCGGGAAGCGGAAAACCGTATGATCTCTCCGTATTGCAAAAGATCCCTCGTGACGGGAAACTGTTTCTTCTGGCAGGAGGACTTAATGCAGAGAATGTGGCGGATGCAATCCGTGCGGTGAAGCCGGATGGCGTGGATGTTTCCTCAGGTGTAGAGTATCTGTCCGGAGAAAATGGAAAAGATCCCGCAAGGATCGCTGCATTTATGTCTGCGGCGAGAACATGATCCGCAGGAAAAGTACACATTTATTTCAAAGCATGAACATGATTCTTTCACAACTTCGGTATAAGGTAATATCAGAAAACCGGATGCGCGGGAGATGAGGAGAAAAAGCGTGAGAGACGATTACAGACATGAAGTAAAACACGAGATCAGCTTCAGTGATCTTTTGGATATCCGAAGGAGACTGTCCCTGATCGCGAGAAGTGATGAGCATGCGGTAGACGGAAAGTATTATATCCGAAGCCTGTATTTTGATACACCGGAGGATGCGGCACTCCGAGAGAAACTGGACGGTGTGGCGAAAAGAGAAAAGTTCCGGATACGCTGCTACAATAAAGATCCGGGATACATCCGTTTGGAAAAGAAAACAAAGATCGGCGGACTCGGCACGAAGGATATTTCGAAACTTTCTGCGGAGCAGGTGGAACGGATCCTCTCCGGAGATATCGGCTGGATGATGGAATCGGAAGATGAGCTGGTGCGTCAGCTGTATGCATCGATCCGTAACCGCAGACTGCAGCCGAAAACCATCGTAGATTATACGAGAGAGCCGTTCATCTATGATCCCGGGAATGTGAGAGTGACTCTGGATTATGATATCCGTACCGGATTGAAATCGAAAGACATGCTGGATTTCAGCGTACCGACGATCCCGGTAAAGGATGCTCCGATCCTGCTGGAGGTAAAGTGGGATGCATATCTGCCGGAGGTGATCCGGCAGGCGGTACAGCTTCCGGTAAGGGAGCAGGCATACAGTAAATATGCGGCGTGCAGGATGTATGACTGAGCGCCGTATATAGATACAGGAAGAACGACTTACGGGAGGGAAGGAAATGAGTTTTTCAGACGTATTCAAATCGGATTTTGTGGACAGCATCACCAGTGTGAGTATCCTCGATATGGTGGTAACTCTGGCGCTTGCGTTCTGCATCGGTGCATTTATTTTCTGGGTGTATAAGAAAACCAGCGCCGGTGTGATGTATTCCTCGAGTTTCGGAGTGACACTGATCGCGCTGACGATGATCACGGCACTCGTGATCCTTGCGGTAACGAGTAATGTCGTTCTTTCACTGGGTATGGTCGGTGCGCTTTCCATCGTGCGTTTCCGTACGGCGATCAAGGAACCGCTGGAGATCGCATTTCTCTTCTGGAGTATCGCGGTCGGTATCGTGCTTGCGGCCGGACTGCTTCCGCTTGCGGTATTCGGAAGCCTCGTCATCGGGATCATTCTGATCGCTTTTGTAAATCGAAAGGCACATTTCAATCCTTACATCGTTGTCCTTCGCTGCAAAGATAAAGAAGCGGAAAAGGAAGCGACGGCGCTGATCAAAAAGAATGTGGATAAGGCAGTAACGAAGAGCAAGTCCGTAAGCAAAGGTCTGATCGAACTGAACATCGATGTTCGTCTGAAAAACGATGATACGGATTTTGTGAACGAGCTTTCCGAGCTCAAAGGCGTAGAGAGTGCAGTACTGGTCAGCTACAACGGAGACTATTTATCATAAATGATCACAAGCAAACATATCGATAAAATCTGTATAGCGATACTTCCGGTGATGCTGCTGATCACGATCCTTTTCATGAATGCGGAGGCGATCGGGATCACGTCCTCGGACTGTACCTACGGGTATGAGACGAGACTGTTTGATCGCTCCTATGTGCATACGATGGATATCGTGATGAACGACTGGGATGAACTGATCGAAAACGCGACGAGCGAAGAGTATTACAGCTGCGCCGTTGTGATCGACGGAGAGTCGTTTAAGAATGTTGCGATCCGCGGAAAAGGAAATACTTCTCTTTCTTCCGTCTCGCAGATGAACAGCGAGAGGTACAGTTTCAAACTGGAGTTTGATCAATTCCAGGCGGGAAATACATATTACGGTCTGGATAAGCTCTGCCTGAACAATATTATTCAGGATAATACGTACATGAAAGATTATCTTGCCTACGTGTTGATGAATGACTTTGGTGCGACGACGCCTCTCTGCAGTTTTGTGTATATCACCGTCAACGGAGAGGACTGGGGTTTATATCTGGCGGTCGAGGGCGTAGAGACATCCTTCCTTCAGAGAAACTACGGTGGTAACGGGGATCTGTACAAACCGGACAGTCAGATGAACGGCGGCGGTCGTGGATACGGACGTGATTTCGATATGGACAGCTTCATGGAAGAGATGGGGCTTACGGATGAAGACGGTGACGGCAAGCCGGATGAGATGCCGGAAGGATTTGAAGGTTTTTCCGGACCTCCCGGTGGCGATATGGGAGAAGGTGGAAAGCCTGATTTCGAAGGCGGATTCCCCGGAGGAAACTTCGGCGGCGGACCGGGTGGCGACATGCCGGAAGGAGAGCGGCCTGACTTCGGCGGCGGACCGGGTGGCGAAATGCCGGAAGGTGAAAGGTCTGACTTCAAAGGCGGATTCCCCGGCATGGGCAGCAGTGATGTTAAGCTTCAGTATGTCGACGATGATCCGGACAGCTACAGCAACATCTTTGACAACGTTAAGACAGATACCTCCGTGAAGGATCAGTCGCGTCTGATCGCTTCGTTGAAGGATCTGAGCGCTTACGAGAATTTGGAAGAAGTACTGAATATTGATGAAGTGCTGAGATACTTTGTCGTACATAGTTTTCTGGTGAACGGGGATTCCTATACGGGAACGATGGTACATAATTATTACCTGCACGAGCAGAACGGACAGCTGGAAATGATCCCCTGGGATTATAACCTCGCATACGGCACCTTTATGGCAGGTGATGTTTCCGGTGCTGTGAACGATCCCATCGATACACCGGTGGAAGGCGGCAACGTGGACGACCGTCCGATGGTCGGATGGATCTTTTCGGACGAAAGCTATACGGAGATGTATCATACGTATTACAGCGAGTTCGTATCGGAGTACATCACATCCGGTAAGCTGCTTTCCCTGATCGATGAAACAGCTGAGATGATCGCACCGTATGTGGAAAAAGATCCGACGGCGTTCTGTACGTATGAAGAGTTTCAGGCGGGTGTCAAAGCGATGCGTACCTTCTGTGAACTGCGTGGAGAAAGCGTTGCCGGACAGCTGGACGGAAGCATTCCGTCGACGGAGGAAGGTCAGAGTGCGGACAGTGAGAGTCTGATCGATATCGGAGATCTGAATGTATCGGATATGGGAAGCATGGGTGGCGGATCCGGCGGCCCCGGCGAAGGCGAAGGTTTCGGCGGAGGACCGGGCGGATTTCCCGGAGAACACGGAAACAGAGGAGGGGACAATGAAAAGTAAAAACGCAGGATCACTGATCGGAGGAATCATTTCGGCTTTTGTGGCTATGTTTTGCGGGATCTGCGGTTTAGTATTCAAACTGATCGGTACCGTATTTGTCAACAATCCGGAGGAAGTGCATGTCACGGTAAACGGAAGATTGCTGGAAGGAAAAGAAGCAGCGGAAGCCGCACTGAAGCTCGGAGGCATCTTATCAACGGTCGGGGGCATCATGCTGATCATCGCCAGTGTTTTTTTACTGATCTTTTTGATCCTGTTGATCGTATATTTTGTCAGAAAAGAACATGCATAAAAATTTTTTGAAAAAAATTTTGAAAAATTATTGACAAAATAATTTTTTAGAAGTATCATCTGTAACCATAAGAGACAAGGGCGTCTCGGAAGTTTTTCCGAGGCGCCCTTTCTTATTTGGAAAACAACGAGAGGAGAGCTGTTATGGAAAAACAGAATGTACCTGAACTTTTCGGATCAAACGTGTTTGATGACAGAGTCATGAGAGCACGTCTGTCAGCGGATGTGTATCGTTCCCTGAGAAAGACGATCGATGAAAACACGAAGCTGGAAGAAGATGTTGCGGAAGCAGTTGCTGCAGAGATGCGCGACTGGGCAGTAGAGAAGGGCGCGACGCACTTTACGCACTGGTTCCAGCCTTTGACCGGAGTGACGGCAGAGAAGCATGACAGTTTCATTACTCCTTCTCCGGATGGCGGAGTGATCATGGAGTTCTCCGGCAAGGAACTGATCAAGGGTGAGCCGGATGCATCTTCCTTCCCGTCAGGCGGATTAAGAGCAACGTTTGAGGCAAGAGGATATACGGCATGGGATCCGACCTCTTATGCATTTATCAAAGATCATACCCTTTGCATCCCGACGGCGTTCTGCTCTTACTCGGGAGACGCTCTGGATAAGAAGACACCGCTGCTTCGTTCCATGCAGGCACTGGACCGTCAGGCAAAGAGAATCCTGAAGCTCTTCGGCAAGGATGTCAAGTATGTGAGAACGAGTGTCGGACCGGAGCAGGAATACTTCCTGATCGATAAAGAGATGTTTGATCAGAGACCGGACCTCATCTACACCGGAAGAACCCTGTTCGGTGCGATGCCTCCGAAGGGACAGGAGCTGGATGATCACTACTTCGGTGTGATCAAGCCGAGAGTGACGGCGTTCATGGAAGACCTGAACAACGAACTCTGGAAGCTTGGGATCCTCGCAAAGACGGAGCATAACGAAGTGGCTCCGGCACAGCATGAGCTGGCACCGATCTTCTCTACCACGAATGTGGCTACGGATAATAACCAGCTGATGATGGAGATCATGCAGAAGGTTGCGAGAAAGCATGGCATGGTATGTCTCCTTCACGAGAAACCGTTTGCGGGTGTCAACGGATCCGGTAAGCACAACAACTGGTCCATGGCAACCGATACCGGTGCAAACCTCCTTTCGCCGGGAGAGACGCCGTATGAAAATGCACAGTTCCTTTTATTCCTCTGTGCAGTAATTCAGGCAGTGGATGATTATCAGGATCTGCTGCGTCTCTCCGTAGCAACGGCGGGCAATGATCACCGTCTCGGTGCAAACGAAGCACCGCCTGCGATCATCTCGGTATTCCTCGGTGATGAACTTTCCGCAGTCCTCGAGGCGATCAAGACGGATACGCCGTACCAGGGTAAGGAGCGTGAAGTGATGAAGCTTGGTGTGCACTCCCTTCCGAGATTCTCCAAGGATACGACAGACCGTAACCGTACTTCACCGTTTGCTTTTACCGGTAATAAGTTCGAGTTCCGTTCACTCGGATCTTCCAACAGTATCGCCTGCTGCAACATCATGCTGAATGCGGCGGTGGCAGAAAGCTTAAAGCAGTATGCGGATATCCTTGAGAAAGCGGATGACTTTGAGACCGCACTGCATAACCTGATCAAGGATGTGATCGGAAAGCATGAGAGGATCCTCTTTAACGGCAACGGATACACGGATGAGTGGGTAAAGGAAGCAACGGAAAAGAGAGGACTTTCCAACCTGAAGACGACGGCAGATGCGATGCCGCATCTCCTGGATCCGAAGAACAAAGAGATGCTGATGGCACATCAGGTATTCACGGAATCCGAGCTGACCTCCCGCTGCGAGATCATGCTGGAGAACTACTGCAAGACCGTAAATATCGAAGGTCTCACGATGGTAGATATGGTCCGCAAGAATTACCTGCCGGCGATCGAGGGATATCTCTACAGCCTTGCAAAGGCGACATCCCTGATGAAGTCGGTCAGCGATCACGTAAAGTGCAACTACGAGATCTCCACGATGGAGCGGCTCTCGGAGCTGACGGACGATATCCTGGATCGTGTACAGAAGCTCGAGGAAGCATTGGAGAAGCTGAAGACCTACGGTGATGTCAGCGACACGTCCAAGGCAGTCCGCGATGATGTGATCCCGAAGATGGATGCACTCCGCAAGTCGGTCGATGAAGCAGAGATGCTGACCAGTGAGAAGTGCTGGCCGTTCCCGAGTTACGGAAAGCTGCTGTTTAGCGTATACTGATAAAGAATCTTATACGATCAGATGAAAAGGTCATCCCACAACGGCGTGGAAGAGCTGGGTGGGGTGACTTTTTATATAGGCCGACACGGCATAAACGTCTGTGAAAACAGTCTGCCGGCCGGACCAAATAAAAAAAGGAGGAACAAACTATGTTAGATGAGATTATGGAAGCGATCAACGGTCAAGTCTTTGCCGTATGGTTCTTAGCCGGTGCGGCACTGGTGTTCTGGATGCAGGCCGGATTTGCGATGTGTGAGGCAGGCTTCACGCGAGCGAAGAATGCAGGTAACATCATCATGAAGAACCTGATGGATTTTTGTATCGGTACTGTGATGTGGTTTATCTGCGGTGCATCCCTGATGCTCGGAGAAAACGTTTTAAACGGATTCGCGGGCGGTTTCAGTTTTGATGTATTCAGCAACTACGGAAGCTTCGATTACTCCGCATTTGTATTCAACCTGGTCTTCTGTGCGACGACGGCAACGATCGTCTCCGGATCCATGGCAGAGCGGACGAAGTTCTCCAGTTACTGCATTTACTCCGCGATCATCTCCGCCATCATTTATCCGATCGAGGCTCACTGGGTATGGGGCGGCGGATTCCTCGCAGAGTGGGGATTCCACGATTACGCAGGTTCCAACTGCATCCATATGGTCGGTGGTATCTGCGCATTCATCGGTGCCTGGATGCTCGGCCCCCGTATCGGTAAGTTTGAGAAGGACAAAGACGGCAAAGTAACGAAAGTCAACGCATTCCCGGGTCATAACCTGGTCATCGCAGCACTTGGTGTGTTCATCCTCTGGCTCGGCTGGTACGGATTCAACGGTGCGGCTGCAACGGATGTACCGACTCTCGGTTCCGTCTTCCTGACTACGACGGTCGCTCCGGCAGTTGCAACTGTTGTATGTATGATCTTTACCTGGGTAAAATACGGTAAGCCCGATGTGTCCATGTGTCTGAACGCATCCCTTGCAGGTCTGGTGGCGATCACTGCTCCGTGCGATGTTACGGACTGTGCAGGATCCGCGATCATCGGTGCGGTAGCAGGACTTCTCGTAGTATTCGGTGTATGGTTCAATGATAATGTGACACATGTGGATGACCCCGTCGGTGCAGTTGCGGTACATATGCTGAACGGTATCTGGGGTACCATCGCAGTCGGACTTTTCGCAACAGAGACTGCTCCGGGATTTGCGGTAGCAGGGATTAAAGAAGGTCTGTTTTACGGCGGCGGTTTCGAACAGCTCGGAAAACAGTTCGGCGGTATGTTTGTAACGATCGCCTGGACGGTAGTAACGATCGTGATCGCGTTTACGATCATCAAGAAAACCATCGGACTTCGTGTCTCGGAAGAGGAAGAGATCACCGGTCTGGATGCTACGGAGCACGGACTTCCTTCCGCATATGCAGGCTTCTCGATCATGGATATTTCCAACACCATGACGATGACGGCAAACGAGAACACCAATCTCGGAACGGATGATTATGAGAAAGCATCCGAAGCAAAACGGAAAGCATCCGTACAGGTAATAAAAGAAGAAGCACCGGATATCGCAGAACTGAATATCGGTATTCACAAGGTAGTCATCATTGCAAAGCTTGCACGATATGATGCACTGAAGAAAGCCATGAACGAACTCGGTGTCACCGGTATGACAGTCACTCAGGTCATGGGCTGCGGAATCCAGAAAGGTGCAGGCGAACGGTATCGTGGTGTTGAGATCGACGCGACACTGCTTCCGAAGGTGAAACTGGAAGTCGTCGTCAGTGCGATCCCGGTAGACGATGTGATCGAGACAGCGAAGAAAGTACTGTACACCGGTCATATCGGAGACGGCAAGATCTTTGTCTACCCGGTCAGCCGCGTAGTCAAGATCCGTACCGGAGAGGAAAACTTCGAAGCTTTACAGGATGTCGAATAAAGTGGTTGTGGGGGAGAAGCAGGCGGATCACGCATCCGCCTGTTTTTCCCGTTTAAGTGAGGAGGCTTTTGGCTAAGATGATCGACGACAAATTGCATGAGGAATGCGGAGTATTCGGAATCTATGCACCGGCAGGTACCGCGGTAGCAAAAGATGTTTATTACGGTCTGATCGCTCTGCAGCACAGAGGACAGGAATCTGCCGGGATCTCAGTGACGGATACCGAAGGAGAAAAGGGGAACGTCCAAACGAAAAAGGGCATGGGACTGGTCAGTGAAGTCTTTGATGCTGCAGATCTCGAACGACTGAACGGAAACATCGGTGTCGGACATGTGCGGTATTCTACCACCGGAGGAAGCCGTGTGGAAAATGCACAGCCCATCGCGATGAATTATATTAAGGGGAGTCTTGCTCTTGTCCATAACGGGAACCTCGTAAATGCTGCTGAGTTAAAGGACAAACAGATCCGCCGCGGGCAGGCGCATTTTACTTCGACAGATTCGGAAGTGCTGGCATATGAGATCATCAGTGAACGTCTGCAGACTCCTTCGATCGAAGAGGCTGTCAAGAACGCAGCGACGAGACTTCGCGGAGGCTATGCCGTGATCATCATGAGTCCGAAGAAGCTGATCGCCGTACGCGATCCCTACGGGATTAAGCCGATGGTTTTGGGAAAAAGAGGAGAAGCCTATCTCATCGCTTCGGAGAGTGCGGCGATCCACGCGGTCGGTGGTGAACTGATCCGTGATATAAAGCCGGGAGAGATCGTCACGGTGACGGAGAACGGACTGGAGACGGATGAGACGCTCTGCCGGGAAAAACGGGCACATTGCATTTTCGAATACATCTACTTTGCGAGAACGGATTCCGTCATCGACGGGATCGAAGTATATGATGCGAGGAGACGCGCCGGTCATGCGCTTGCACAAAATGATGATGTAGAGGCGGACATTGTCGCAGGTGTGCCGGAGTCCGGGCTGATCGCAGCGGAAGGATATTCCGAAGAATCCGGGATCCCTTTCCGTATCATCTTCCACAAGAACAGTTATGTCGGACGTAGCTTTATCAAACCGAGTGATCAGGAGAGGAAGGCAGCCGTCCATATGAAACTCAATGTAGTCGGATCTGTGGTGAAGGATAAACGTATCGTGCTGATCGATGATTCCATTGTCCGCGGAACGACGATGCGTCAGATCATTGAGACATTGCGTGCTGCGGGAGCCAAAGAGGTACATGTACGTATCAGCTCTCCTCCGTTCCTGTATCCCTGCTTCTACGGTACGGATGTGCCGTCTTCAAAGCAGCTGATCGCCTCGGAGCATTCCACGGAGGAGATCCGGAAGACGATCGGTGCGGATTCGCTTCGCTATCTCCGACTGGAGGACTTCAGGATGATGGTCGGTGATCTCCCGCTCTGCTCTGCATGTTTTGATAATAATTATCCGGTTTGATAAGTATAAGGGTCTTTATCTATGGCAAATTGATAGATAAAGGCCCTTTTTTTGTTGCGCAGATCATATGTTCGTATACTGAGGTGTTTTTATAGAACAGCTTTTCTGATATTATTTAATTGTAGGTATAATTGCGGGAAGTGTAAGGAACAATTGAAATCTGAAAAACTTTATCTCGAAGGGAAGTAGGGATGACATGAGAACGAAGAAGAGAGACGATAGTCTAAAAGTATTGGTCATAAAGTGTATGGTGATGCTGGTAGTCGGCAAATTGCTATATGCGTTTACCATAGGAAAAATATGGTTTTATTTGGCGCTGGTTCCGATGCTGTCTCTTTTCTTAATTCCGATATCCTATATCTGTTTCTACAAGAATAATTGGAAAGAAAAGCTGAAAGAGGATTTAAGGATGTGCTCTTCGGCGAGAAAGAAGGGTGATCGGAATCAGCGCGGAGACGAAGCGATGAAGGTAGCTGTATTGGGGACTACTACTTCGAAATTAGGCAGTGCAGAGACAAAAGAAGAACGATCCCACGAAGAAAAAGACAGTTCACATACGAGAGTGCATTTTGTAATACCGGGTTCAACGAAGAAGGCAACAAGAGGGCGGTCGTATTCAAATGCAGCACAGAAAGAGGGCTCCTTCGTAGAACTGAGTTGCTCTAAATGTGGCGCATCAGATTTTGAAAAAGACGGATTACATTATAGGTGTAAATATTGTGGGAATTTATATAGGTTTGTATACTAAAGCGAGATGGTTTTGGCCAGGAGGCGGGAAAGAATAGCCCAAAGATGTGGGCGATAGTATTAGGTGCGAAAGGAGTAGAGTTATGGCAGAGAATAATAGTTTTGAAGCAATCATGAGAGAAATATCACAAGGATTATCGGGTGATCCAGAGACTGATATAAAGTATCTTATGGATCAGGGGGAAAAGTACAAGGATCATGAGTTCGGTAAGGAAGTTACGCGTGCTTGCGGTCGGATGATGTATGAACTGCTACCCGATGATAGGAAGGAAGAACTGTCTAAACTTATTGAAAAGAATGATAAGGGGGTGGATGCAGCTCTTGAAGAGATTCGATTCAATATATATAAAAAGGACTACGATAAGGCTCTAAAGTTGGCTGAAAGCACGATAAAAGAGTATGAGGACGCGAACATGTACGCTGATGATACTGTGAGCGAATACCATTGCTTTAGAGAGCCGATGGAGAAAATACTGTATTCTGAATATACCCATCCCACGAAAGATCTTCGCGCTGCCGCAATAGATTATGCCGAAATATATATGCTTTACGGTAGTCTGCTTATTAATGTTCAGAGATTTGCAGATGCTGAAAAGGCGCTTGTCAAGGGCATGAAATGGAATCCGGCAAGCGCGGCAATAGCGTTTGAATACGCCGAAACGATGAAGATGCAAGGGAAGATAGATGAATTTAAGGATGCTACTATGGAGATTTTTAAGTATGCGTTCCGCACCGGTGATCTTGCCAGATGCTATCGTAATCTCAGTTATTACTTCGTAGAGAAGAAAGAATACGAGACGGCCGTATGTTGTCTGCTATTTAGTGCACAATTTGAAAAGAGTAATATGGTTCAGTCTGAACTGTATTATATTAGTCAAGTGACAGGGAAAAACATTAATCCATCGGGGGAAGATCTGGAGAGGTGTTTTAAAGAACACAATATCCCTTTCGGACCGGGAAAGGAAATCATCCAAATTGCTTACACATATGGCAAGCATTTTTATGAGGAGGGGAATATGCAGACGGCAGGGTATTTTCTTGCCATCTTCACAAGCTTTATCAATGATCCCGGGGCTAATAAGATGATGGAAGATATTAAGGCGAAACTTGAAAAGTGAGGGGGATCAGTATGAACTATAAAGAAAGTGGATTCAGAGCAGTTTATCATAGTTGGAAGAAAGAGGGAATAATGTTGAGGGACTTGTTGGTGAGGAGTTTACTGCAAACGATGAGGTGCGCCTAATTCCCGATATATTGCAGAACGGTGATGAGTTTTTCTTTCCAGTGTTCTCGAGTGAGGAGGAAATGGGAGAGTACGGGGATAGGTTTTCAAAAGTGCAGAAGCATATTCTCGAAGTTATCCCTCTTGCCAGAAACAATGAGAAGAAAGTCGCCGGTATAGTATTGAATGCATTTAGCGATTCTTTCGTCCTGGAAACGAAAATCTTTGATATTGTTGAGGGTATGAAGTCGAGGATAGAAGCAACAGAGAATTAGACCGGCGATAAGGAGGCAGCGTGGGACGATTCATATTTTGGGTGAGCCGTCTATTCGGCAAACATGAGCGCGGGTGCAGGTGTTTCTGCGTGTCCTGCCCGTATTATGATAAATGCCGCTATGATGGCGAATAAAACCTGCCAAAATCCCGTAAAAGTGCTATAATATCGGGAGAAAATGCCGGGAGGTAGTGCATCATGCCCAAGGGGACGAATCAGAAGGTCAAATTGTACTATTTGAGTCGGATTTTGCTTCAAAAGACGGATGATGAGCATGTTCTGACGCTCCCGCAGATACAGGCATATCTGGCGGAATATGAGGTGACTGCAGACCGGAAAAGCTTGTATGATGATATCGAAACGCTCCGAAAATTGGGGCTTGATGTGATAGGGGAGCGTGACGGCCGGGATTATTACTATCATGTCGGGAACAAACAGTTCGATATCGCAGAGCTTAAGCTTTTGGTGGATGCGATCCAATCATCGAAATTCATTACGGAGAAGAAGTCGCGGGACCTGATCAAGAAACTGACCGGTTTTGCCAGCGAATATGAAGCAAATCAGCTGAAACGGCAGGTGGTCGTGCAGGGACGGATCAAGACGATGAACGAAAGTATCTACTATATCGTCGATGATATCCACAACGCGATCTCTAATAACCGCCGGATCCGATTCGAGTATATGCAGTGGAATCTGCAGAAAGAAATGGAGCCGAAGCGGGAAGAGTTTTATGAAGTAAGCCCGTGGGCTCTGACCTGGGATGCGGAGAACTATTATCTGATCGCATACGAGGCGGAGAGCGGTATCATAAAGCACTACCGTGTGGATAAGATACGAAATATTGAAGTATTGGGAGAAAAACGCGAAGGGCGGGAACTGTTCCGGGAGTGTGATATGGTAGCATATACCAAACGAAACTTTGGAATGTTTGGCGGTGAGCCGGAGCGGGTAGGAGTTCGATTTAGAAATGAATTGGTTGGCGTATTCCTTGATCGATTCGGGAAAGATATCCCAGTCAGAGCGGCCCAAATGGAAGGATGGTCGGAGACTACCGTGGAAGTGGCGCTGAGTGAGCAGTTTTTCGGATGGGTCTTTGGTTTAGGAACCGGAGTGGAGATCATTGGCCCGGAGGATATAGTAAAAAGATATCGCACAGAACTCGGGGCAGTAAAGAAGATGTATGGATGATCGCTATGTTAAGCCGTGGAGAGTTTGAGCGGCATAGGGGTGCTGTGGTATAATTTAACAGGAAAACTTGGCAAAGAAACGCTTGCAGAAGAGCGAAAAATGTATCAAGGAGATCAGGACGAATGGCTGAAAAAACGAATGCGAACATAGGGTTTGAAAAGCAGCTGTGGGATGCTGCGTGTGTCCTATGGGGGCATATTCCGGCGGCAGAGTACAGAAAGGTGATCGTAGGACTCATCTTTTTGCGGTATATCTCTGCTGCATTTGACCGCCGGTATAAGGAACTTGTCGCTGAAGGGGACGGATTTGAGGACGATCGAGATGCCTACTCGATGGAAAATGTCTTTTTCGTGCCGGAGGATGCCAGATGGAGCAAGATTGCAGCCGCTGCGCATACCCCGGAGATCGGAACTGTAATTGATAATGCAATGCGGGCAATCGAGAGTGAGAATAAGACGCTGAAAAACGTGTTGCCGAAGAATTATGCAAGTCCTGATTTGGACAAGCGGGTACTGGGCGATGTGGTAGATATATTTACAAACAGTATAGATATGAGTGACACCGAGGAGAGCGAGGATCTGCTCGGGCGGACCTATGAGTATTGTATAGCACAATTTGCCGAGAAAGAAGGTGTCGGCGGCGGTGAATTCTATACGCCGTCCAGTGTGGTAAAAACACTGGTTTCTGTGCTCAGACCTTTTGAAAACTGTCGGGTATATGACTGCTGCTGCGGTTCCGGCGGGATGTTTGTGCAGAGTGCAAAGTTTATCCGAGCGCATTCCGGTAAGCGTGGAGCAATCTCGGTTTATGGGCAGGAAGCAAATGCCGATACGTGGAAGATGGCCAAGATGAACATGGCAATTCGGGGCATAGAGGCGGATTTCGGACCGTATCAGGCGGATACTTTCACAAATGATCTGCATCCTACTCTGAAAGCAGACTTTATCTTGGCAAATCCGCCGTTTAACTATCATCCGTGGAATCAGGAGAAACTTCAGGATGATGTGCGTTGGAAATATGGGATCCCGCCGGCAGGGAACGCAAACTATGCGTGGATCCAACATATGATTCATCATCTGGCGCCAAATGGGAAGATTGGCCTGGTGCTTGCAAACGGCGCGCTTTCCACCCAGTCCAGCGGAGAGGGTGAAATCCGAAAGAAGATCATTGAGGACGATCTTATCGAGGGCATTATTGCGATGCCTACGCAGCTTTTCTATAGCGTGACGATCCCCGTAACACTGTGGTTCATCACGAAAGGAAAGAAGCAGAAAGGCAAGACGCTCTTTATCGACGCCCGTAAAATGGGGCATATGGTGGATCGTAAGCATCGTGATTTTACTGAAGAGGATATCCAAAAGCTGGCAGAAACTTTCGAGGCATTCCAGAAGGGGAAATTGAAAGACGAAAAGGGATTCTGTGCCGTTGCAACACTCCAGGATATCGAGAAACAGGATTATATTCTCACGCCTGGAAGATATGTCGGGATCGAAGAACAGGAGGATGATGGGGAGCCGTTCGAGCAGAAGATGACGCGGCTGACTTCAGAACTGTCGGGGTTATTCGAAAAATCACATGAACTGGAAGCGGAGATCCGAAAGAAACTAGGAGCTATAGGTTATAGATTATAATCTATACGCAAACATTTATAGGGGATGTTATGGTAGTCAAAATAGGCAGTATAGCCGAATTCCAGAAGGATTCGCATTCAAATCGGAAGACTTTACAGATCATGGGTATAAGGTAATAAGAGTTACAAATCTTAACAACAATGATTATCGTGATGAAAGTTATCAACATATAGGGGAATTACAGTACTCTTTGTTTGGCAAATATGTTCTGAAAAGGCGTGATATAGTAGTTGCAACAGTCGGCCCATGGCCTACACATCCCAAATCGGTTGTTGGTAAAGTAACCATTATTCCGGAACATGTAGAGGGAAGCTTATTAAATCAAAATACGGTTAGGATTAGAGCGAAAGAGTTGTGTACTCAAGAGTATTTGAAATATTCATTGCTTTGTGATGATTTTAGAAATTATATTGTTGGAACAGCTCGTGGAAGCGCAAGTCAGGCAAGCAAAAGAATAGAGGACATAGAGAATTATGAGATTTTTCTTCCTGATTTAGAAGAACAACAGAAGATTACAGATGTTTTGAGTGCATTAGATGAGAAAATATACAATAATGAAATGCAGAATATACGACTTATAGAGATAAGAAATAGTCTTTTGCCTAGACTAATGACGGGAAAGATGAAGACTTCTTAGAGTCATAAAAAAGATAGGATAAAAACAAGATAGAAAGAATGAAAAAAGAGGGAGTACTATTATTTTATGGGATAAGCCAATCTGTTACAAAATATCTCTAATACCTTGATATAAAGGGGAAATGATCATTGATCAGGTTCAATGGCTCTTTATAAATCAATGAATAGATACGAACTTACAGTATGTCGTGGTGAAACGGAGTAAAGTTAAAACGGCTCATATAAAATACATAAGATTGGAGCGCCGATGAAAGATATTTCGATAAAAGAAATGATTGAAAATGGCGATGTTGAAATAAAAACAGGACCTTTTGGAACCCAACTGAAGGCAGCTGAATATATAAATGATGGAACTCCTGTGTTGAATGTAAAAAACCTTGGATATGCTCAGGTTGTGAAAGATAAACTGGATCACGTCGGGAAAGAGACTGTTGCCCGCTTATCTATGCACATCCTTAAGATGGGGGATGTTGTCTTTGGGAGGAAAGGGGCTGTTGATAGACATGCCTATATTTCTGATCATGAAGAAGGGTGGATGCAGGGATCTGATTGCATAAGATTAAGGGTGTTAAGTGATTCCATTAACCCAAGATATCTTTCATATTATTTTATGACTACAAAGCATAAAAGATTTATGGAAATGATGTGCTCACACGGAACAACAATGGCATCTCTAAATCAGAAGATTTTGGAGCAAATAGTTTTCCCTTACCCTGACAGAGATATACAAGATCAAATAGTTGGTGTTCTTGAAAAAATAGATAATAAAATCAAATGCAATGAGATGATAAACGATAATTTAGCGGCTTAGATATCCAACTCAGAGACATCTATTTCGCCGGACATCAGTTTCGGAAGTAATGCGTCTCTAAGATTTGATAGTCGCATATTCTCTTCAATGTTATTGTGGATTGCTGCCATTATCGGAGTAATTACCGATACCGCCGACTGAGCATCTTCATCCGTGAGGACATTAATTGTTTCAATATCAAAATCACGAGTGACTATCGCATCAAAAACGGCACCGGAAGCCTTATGCTTCAATGAAGCGACCGCTTTAAGTACATAGAAATACACGAGCAATGGATCGATTATTTCGCTTGCCAAAGCATAACAAGATTGGTTCATTGCCATCGGAGTCCCAGCCAAGCTGACTTTGCCAACGGTACCCCGCGCTGTAACGAAAGTGGTGTTTTTGGGATAAAGACGACTGTTGCAATGTTCAAGCCCGGATTCAGTAATATACTTCTCTGTCTGGAAAGTATATGGTGCTCCAACATCCTTTGGAGTAAAGAACGGTATGGAGCCATCCCAGAAGTCTGGATTTCCAGTTTTAGGTGTGCCGCCACCTAAAACATTGATTAGAGAGGTAAAGAGCTGTTGATTTGATGAAGCATTGTAGTATTTATCGAATATAGCTCCAGCTTGCTGAAGTAAATTATCGTTTCTACTATGTAATATATATTGTTGAAGGGGGAATCCATGAAAGAGTTGATAAAGTATCAAATTACGGAAGATTTGGAGGGAGATGCGTCTGCGATTGTTGAAAACGCACAAAAAATTGCGTTTCGTTCTGTGAATGTTGTTTTGGTACTTAGAAATTGGCTGTTGGGAAAAAGAATTCATGACGAGGAAATGAAAGGGGCGGAGAGAGCTGAATATGGCATGGAGATAGTGAAAAAACTCTCGGAATCTCTATCAGCAAGGTACGGAAAAGGATTCAACAAGAGAACTGTATACAAGTTTCAGCAGTTTTATAAGTATTTTCCCGAGATTGTGCGGTCACTGACCGCACAATCTGGTGAAGATGCAATTATGCCGTCAGCGACCGCACAATTGCTTACCTGGTCACATTATGAAAGATTGTTGCTGGTTAATGATAAGGAAGCGCGAGAATGGTATGCCAAGGAAGCACTTGAACAGAACTGGAGTGTAAGAATGCTTCAGAGGAATATTGCAACGCAGTACTATTATAGAATACTCAAATCTCAAGATAAGGCTGGCGTTGAGGAAGAAATGAAGCTGCTCACCTCGTCGTACCAGAATAAGCTTGAGTTCATAAAGAATCCGGTTATTGCTGAATTTTTAGGCATGCAGGAAAATACTTCTTTATATGAATCGGATCTTGAGCAAAGTATTATAGATAATCTCCAAAGGTTTCTTATGGAATTGGGCAAAGGATATGCTTTTGTGGCAAGACAACAGCATATTCATACAGAAAAGGAAGATTACTATATAGACCTTGTGTTTTATAACTATATACTAAAATGCTTTGTGCTTATAGATCTTAAGACGGAGAAGATTACTCATCAGGATGTCGGGCAAATGGATATGTATATCCGTATGTATGATGACTTGAAAAAAGCCCCGGATGATAACCCTACACTTGGGATAGTGCTATGTTCAGACACGGATGATGATATAGCACGCTATTCAGTCCTTCATGAAAATGAACAGTTATTTGCCTCGAAATATAAGCTCTATCTTCCTACAGAAGAAGAACTGCGGGCTGAGATAGAGACGCAAAAAGAGTTTTATTATCTACAAAAAAAGGAAAAGAGTGAAGAGTAGTATTCTGCTCTCATAGGCGGCGAGAGAATCAGGTGGAACTGCCGCCCGTATCGTTCTCCGAAATGAATTATAAGGAGAAATGATATGAAGGAAGAATTGATGACAGAAATAATGAGGGATATGCAGATGTATCTTGAAAATGCCCAATTGAAGCGGTTGCGGCAAGTATTAGAATGGACACTGGGGAGATATGAGATATCAAGAGGAACGGATGGTTTGGAGAAAGGTGATAGTAGAGTCCTCGTTGAACGTTTTATAGCGGCTAAACGAGTGGAGGGATGTTCGGAAAAATCACTGAAATATTATAAGGCTACGATTGGTGCGATGATAGCAACGTTGGAAAAGGATGTACTTCATATCCGGACAGAGGACTTGCGGGTATATCTGACAGAGTATCAGAGAAAAAAACAATCGAGTCGAGTTACAATAGACAATATCCGCAGGATCTTATCAAGCTTCTTTTCTTGGCTGGAGGATGAGGACTATATCATAAAAAGCCCGGTGCGCCGCATCCATAAGGTTAAGACGGCGAGTAATATAAAGGAAACATACTCCGACGAAGAATTGGAGAAGATGCGCGACAACTGTACTGAACTCAGGGATCTGGCAATGATCGATATGCTGGCATCTACCGGAATGCGTGTCGGAGAGATGGTTCTACTGAATCGGGACGACATAGACTTTTCAGAAAGAGAATGCGTGGTATTCGGAAAAGGCGATAAAGAAAGAGTTGTATACTTTGACGCCCGAGCAAAACTTCATTTGCAGGAATACCTCGCTAGTAGAACTGATGTTAATCCGGCATTGTTTGTAACATTGAGGGCTCCGCACAGGAGAATGCAAATTGGTGGTATTGAACATCGTTTGCGTAGGATTGGTAATGACTTGAATATATCGAAAGTTCATCCACATAAGTTTAGGAGGACCTTGGCCACAATGGCTATTGATAAAGGAATGCCCATAGAGCAACTACAGAGACTTCTGGGGCATCAACGAATAGACACAACCTTGCAATATGCAATGGTAAAACAGAGTAATGTAAAATTGGCGCATAGGAAATATATTGGATAAGGAAGGAAAAAGAACGGATGACTAAAAACTCAGTAGAATTGGGCGAAACTATCATAGATATAGCAGCGGGGCCGTTTGGATCAAATCTTAAAGTATCATGCTTTGTTGATGATGGATTTCCGATAGTGGACGGGGCAAATCTAAAGGGATATAAGGTTACAGATAATATAACAAAGTTTGTAACGGAGGAGAAGGCCAGATCTTTGCATAGATCGATAGCGCATAGAGGTGATGTGGTGGTAACAATAAGCGGAACTGTAGGACAAATAGCTTATATTCCGTATGATTCAAAGTATGAAGAATATCTCTGTTCTCAGCGACAGTTTAGGGTGACGTTTGATAACTCAAAGGTCTATGTTCCATATCTTGTGTTCTATTTTCATACGTACGAAGGATCACATAAGATATTGGCGTTTGTTAATCAAACGGGTGTGCCTGCCTTGTCGCAACCGCTTAAGAATTTTCGTCAGATAAAACTGGAACTTCCTTCATTAGAGAACCAAAAAAGAATAGCATCTGTAATTGAGGCGATTAATGATAAAATCGCAAATAATGAGAAACAAAACGATAATTTAGCGGCTTAGAGATCTATGTCCGAGATATCAAGTTCGCCAGACATTAGTTTTGGTAACAGAGTGTCACGTATAGCCGCAAGCTTATCATTTTCAGTTCTCAGGTTCCTTATCTGAGAGAAAATGGGCTGAATAATCGAATCAAAAGATTGTAGTTCAGCTGTTGAAGGTATCACTACAGACACTTTGTTGAGATTAGCCTGACTAATCTTCGGCTGAACAGCTCCGGTAACAATGGACTGCACATTTGTCATACTGAAAAGCAAATACAGTAGCTCAACGGAAAATCCGTTCTTGCCGGTGATAATATGAGCATGATTGTTTACCCAAAACTTTCCTTCGACGTATTGCAGGATTGGAAAGCCTTTATCATCAACAACTGTACCATCTTCTCCAAGGAGAAGATAGATTCCATCAAATAGGTATCTATCAACGTAGTCCATTACAGAGGTGGCACCATAATATGGGTAAATTTTTGCAAGATCGGCTCGCTCACGGCTTGAGAGCGGTATTCTCTGAGAATCATGGAGTTCAATGATTTCTGAGACAGTACCTTCATGCCAATCGTTAGGAATGGCACCGTCAAACGCTGTCATGTCAATGAAACGATCTTTATACATGAGCCGAGCCTGCTGAAGTAAATTATCGTTTTCTGGAGAAAATATGGAAAATAAAAAGTCAGTAGAAAGAAAGTGCTTGGATAAGACAAGAGCATATACTTATTATTCAAGTAAAAGCCCCAAATATATTTTAGAGGTTCTGCAAGGAGAAATTGTTGAATGTGAAAGACCGGATTTTATAATTATGAGGAATTTGGAAAAAATAGGCGTTGAACATTTTATAATAGACACTCTCATTGAAAAGAAAAAGATTTCAAGGAGCAGATCGAGGCAAAGTGAGATACAACGAACATTTGATAAATACCATGATAATTTGGATGGAAATGATGAACAGGCGCTGAGAGAAATTCAAAATATTGTTCAAGCTGATGTTGATGCGGTTCAAAACTTTGATTACAACAAATTTATTTCGGAGTTTGCACGCATTATTAAACAACATGCTGAAAAGACGCAAAAATATAAGAAAAATAATCTGACAGAAATGGTATTTCTTATTGAGATTCCGATTTCAAGAATGAAGTTGGTCGGAATAAATAGGGATTTAAAAATGAGTACGATAAAGGGCAGAAAGTTCCCTATTACTGAAGGAATGATAAAAGTATTAAAGCAAGTGAAGCAAGATATTGATTTTATCATTATTAGCATAATGCGTGACGATTGTAAAAGAGTACCATTTTCAGTATACGCTTTTGATTGTAGAAAAATCGACGTGTCTATAGATGGCATGAAAAATGATATATACATGAAGTTTACATATGATTTACAGTTGGATCCGGTTAAAGCAAAAGTGAACTTGAAACTTGAGAAAACTATGTAAAAATAGGAGAGGGTAATATGCTGGGATTCTATACGGAAGCTGATTATGAAAAATCAATAATAGAACTATTCCGGAATATGGGCTATCGATATGTATATGCCCCTGATCTGGAGCGTGATTTTTCATGCCCGCTGTATGAAACGGAACTGAATGATGCACTACGACGTATCAATCCCGATATGCCGGAGGATGCGATAGCAGATGCTCTTTTCAAATTGAAAAACTTCGAGAATGCTGATCTTGTGCAGAAAAACGCAATCTTTATGGATTACCTCCAGCATGGCGTGGAGGTGCGTTACCAGGAGAAAGGCGAGGAACGTTCCGGACTTGTTTATCTGGCTGATTATAATGATCCGGACAATAATTCTTTTGTCGTAGCTAATCAATGGACATTTATCGAGAATAGTAATAAACGGCCGGATGTTCTTGTGTTTCTGAACGGGTTTCCGGTCGTTCTGATCGAGCTGAAATCCCCGTCGAGAGAAGAAACCGATGCTTCAGAGGCATATACACAGATACGGAATTACATGCAGGAGATTCCGTCGATGTTTATCTATAACTGTATCTGTGTGATGAGTGATCAGCTTACGTCCAAAGCCGGGACGATCACATCCGGCGAGGATCGCTATATGGAGTGGAAGACGAAGGACGGAAGCAAGGAAAATACGCAGTATGCACAGTTTGATACCTTCTTCGAGGGAATGTTCGAACAGCGGCGGCTGTTGGATCTGATCAAAAACTATATTTGTTTTTCGAGTGATGGGCTGCGGCAGTTTAAGATACTTGCGGCGTATCATCAGTATTTTGCCGTAAATAAGGCGGTGGAATCCACGAAACATGCAACACTGACAGACGGTAAAGGTGGCGTGTTCTGGCATACACAAGGATCCGGAAAGTCGCTTTCGATGGTGTTTTTTGCGCATCGTTTGCAGGAGGCTCTGGAGAGTCCGACGATCGTGGTGTTGACTGACCGGAATGATCTGGATGATCAGCTCTTCGGACAGTTCGCTAAGTGTAAAGATTTCCTGCGCCAAGAGCCGGTGCAGGCACAGAGCAGGGAGCACTTAAAATCCCTGTTGAACGGACGGAAGGCCAACGGGATCATTTTTACAACGATGCAGAAATTCGAGGAATCGCAGGAACCTTTGACGGATCGTCATAATGTGATTGTTCTGGCAGATGAGGCGCATCGCGGTCAGTATGGACTCAGTGAAAAAGTGGATGCGGAAACGGGAAAAATTCATATCGGAACGGCGAGGATTATCCGGGATAATCTTCCGAACGCTACTTTTGTTGGATTTACGGGAACTCCGATTTCGCTGAAGGACAAGAGCACTCGCGAAGTGTTCGGAGACTATATCGATGTTTATGATATGACACAGGCGGTAGAAGACGGGGCGACGAGACCGGTATATTATGAAAGCCGCGTGATCAAACTGAATTTGGATCAGGACACATTGAAGCTGATCGATCAGGAATATGACATTATGGCGGAAAATGCGGATCCGGAGGTGATCCAGCGGAGTAAGCGGGAGCTCGGACAGATGGAGGCGATCCTCGGCAATGATCAGACGATAGCTTCTCTTGTGGATGATATTCTGGATCACTATGAGAATTACCGGAAGGATCTTTTGACCGGCAAGGCGATGATCGTGGCATACAACCGGGCGATCGCGATGAAGATCTATCATCGGATCTTGAAACTCCGTCCTTCTTGGGAGGATAAGGTTGCAGTAGTGATGACCGAAAGCAACAAGGATCCGGAAGAGTGGCACAAGATCGTTGGAAACAAGCACCATAAGGAAGAACTGGCGAAGCGGTTTAAGGATAACGAGGATCCGCTTAAGATTGCTATTGTTGTTGATATGTGGCTGACCGGATTTGATGTTCCGTCACTGGCAACTATGTATGTATATAAGCCGATGAAGGGCTATAATCTGATGCAGGCGATCGCAAGAGTCAATCGTGTGTTTGCGGATAAAGAGGGCGGACTGGTTGTGGATTATGTCGGGATCGCGTCCGCACTTAAGGAAGCGATGAACGAGTATTCCTCCCGGGATAAGAAGAATTACGGAGATACGGATGTCACGAAGGTTGCATATCCGAAATTCCTGGAGAAACTTTCAGTTTGCAGGGATCTGATGCATGGCTTTGATTATTCGAAGTTTGTGACCGGTACGGATCTGGAACGTTCCAAGACGATCAGTGGGGGCGTAAACTTCATTGTAGCTCCGGAGAAAGAAGAACAGCGCGAATCTTATCTGAAGGAATCCTTGATGTTAAAGCAGGCGTTGTCTTTATGCGCATCATTGGTAGAGGAAAAAATGCGTATCGAGGCGGCATTCTTTGAATCTGTACGGGTATTGGTAACGCGGCTGGCTAATCAGGGAGAAGGCAAGCGGATTTCATTACCTGAGATGAATGAGCGGATCAACTCACTTTTGGAGCATAGCATAAAGAGTACCGGAGTGATCAATCTGTTTTCCGATGTGAAAGGTGAGTTTTCACTTTTTGACCCGAAGTTCCAGGAAGAGATCGGCAAGATGAAAGAGAAGAACCTGGCAGTAGAACTGTTGAAAAAGCTGATTTCGGAGCAGGTGCTGGTTTATAAACGGACAAACGTGGTGAAATCGGAGAAGTTTAGCGAGATTATTCAGCAGGCGATGAACCGGTATCTGAACGGAATGCTGACAAATGAGCAGGTGATCGAGGAACTCTTGAAACTTGCAAAGCAGATCCAGACGGCACAACAGGAAGGGGAACAGTTGGGCTTGACTGCTGATGAGCTGGCTTTCTATGATGCGCTGACCAAGCCGCAGGCTATTAAGGATTTCTATGAAAATGAGGAGCTGATCGCGATCACGAAGGAGCTGGCTGATACGCTGCGAAAGAATCGGACAATTGACTGGCAGAAGCGGGAAAATGCCCGGGCAAGTATGCGGATGATGATCAAAAAGCTGTTGAAAAAGCACAAATATCCGCCGGAAGGGATGGAGGATGCTGTTCAAACTGTAATGCAGCAGTGTGAGCTCTGGACGGATAATGCAGACATGATGGATGATCGGGTGTCGGCGTACGCAAATAGGCTGGATCAGTATGTTTCAAGTACATAATTTATTAAAGAGTTTGTTTAAAGGGTCCGATGATTAGTAAACGGGATTTTGTTGATAAATACCTAAAACATCTGAATGAGAAGCAATTAGAAGCAGTGCTGACCGTAGAAGGTCCGATTTTATTGTTGGCCGTTCCGGGAAGTGGTAAAACAACGGTTCTTGTGAATCGGCTGGGTTATATGATTTACTGTGCCGGGATTGATCCGGAGAATATTCTGACGCTGACATACACTATTTCAGCCACCAAGGATATGTCTAATCGCTTTGAGAATATCTTCGGGAGCGAATTGCATGAAAGATTGGAGTTTCGTACGATCAACGGAATCTGCTCCAAGATCATCAATCGTTTTGGAAAAATGATCGGGCAGGAACCATTTTCACTGGTTACTGACGAGGGTGTTCTTGCGCGTCTCCTAACAGATATACTTAAAACGAAGTTGGACGAGTATCCGACGGAAAGCGAGATCAAGGGTGTAAAGTCCCTGATCACATATTGCAAAAATATGGTTCTGACCGAGGAAGAAATACAAAAGATCGGCGAAGAACAGGGTCTTCCGCTTCTGGAAACATACCGTGAGTATAACGAATATCTGAAAAAGAATCATCTGATGGACTACGATGACCAGATGGTCTATGGATATCTCCTTTTGACCAAGAGTCCGGAGCTTTTGTCATATTATCGAGAGAAGTATAGATATATTTGTGTTGATGAGGCGCAGGATACTTCAAAAATCCAGCATATGATCATTAAGCTTCTTGCCGGAGAAAACGGGAATCTCTTTATGGTAGGAGATGAGGATCAGAGTATTTATGGGTTCCGGGCGGCGTATCCGGAAGCTCTTTTGAGTTTTGAAGAAGATCATCCCGGGGCACGCGTTCTTGTTATGGATCAGAACTACAGATCAAATGCAAAGATCGTTGCCGCAGCGGATGCATTCATCCAGCATAATAAAGCACGACATGAAAAACACATGGTTTCCGTAAGAGAAGCAAGGTCAGAGATTAGATATGTAGACCTCAAAAAGCGGGCGGGGCAATACAGTTATCTGCTGAAGGTTGCCGAGGATTGTAAGACGCAGACTGCAGTTTTGTATAGGGATAATGACAGCGCATTGCCGCTGGTTGATCAAATGGAACGCCAACAGATTCCGTATTGGATCAAGGGCGTGGATATGGCTTTTTTTACAAACAGGATAGTGACGGATGTGACATCCATTTTACAGCTGGCTTTAGATCCTTATAACACGGATCTGTTTATGAGGATATATTATAAGTGCCAAACCTATCTGCGCAAGTATCAGGCGGAGCGGATGTGTCAGGTCAGCAGGGAGAAACATATTCCGATACTGGAAGCTGCCGAGAGGGTTGATGGTATTGGCGCGATGGTCAAGGGCAAATGCCGTGGAATGGCAACGAATCTGAAATCAATGCGGAACGAAGCCCCTGCAAAGGCAATCTTTAGGATAGAGAATCCTATGGGATATCTGGATTACTTGGATCGAAACAATATTGATCCAGGGAAACTGTATATCTTGAAGCAGCTTGCTTATTCGGAAGACTCTGTTAAAGGCTTTTTATCGAGATTGGACTATCTGAGAGATTTGCTGAAAAACGGTGCAGGGAAGTATGGTTGTTCGTTTATTCTTTCTACGATCCACTCGTCAAAAGGATTGGAATATGATCGCGTATATCTTATGGATGTATTCGACGGACAGTTTCCGGTAACTGTGCCGAGACAAGGGGCGTCGGAACCTAAAGACTGGGCGACATTTGAGGAAGAGCGGCGTTTGTTCTATGTCGGAATGACGAGGGCGAAGAACGAACTGATCATCTTTCGGCATGAAGAAGCATCATCACAATTTGTTCGGGAATTGACCGGAGCACCGTCGGAATGGATCAGCATAAAATCTCCGATGAAAATAGGCTTTGTTCCACCGGAAGAAAAGCCGGTGCAGGAAGTGAAAGTCACGGAGAAAAAGACAGATACCGACATAGATCCGTCGCGGCTCAAAAGTGATTTTGTTTTAGTTATAGGAGAGCGGATTAAGCAAAAATACTATGGTTCCGGTGTGATTGATGATGTAGATTACGATGAAGGCGGAAAAGCAAAAAGATTTACAGTTAAGTTCGATGAAGGGGATGAACGAAAATTTGCTTTTCCGGCAGCTTTTCAGGATGGATTGATGGAACTTGAAAGCGGAGAGAAGGTTGAGATCACTGTTGAGGAAGTAAAACCCGTCAAACAGACGGGAAGAGGTATCTGGATTCATCGAGTTGAGGGAAAGCAAAAGAAAACAGAAAAAGATTCCTATTCGTATTGGACTAAGAATTATCCGGATTATATAGTAATTAAAAAAGAAGGGGCGTTTTGGACTTGTCGGGGAGATTCAGCAAGGTTGGCCAGTTTTTTGCTTGGATACAAACTTGGTGGCGGGGAGACCAATCCGGTGACAGGATCGCCGTATCTGGAGCCTATGATAGCAGGTTTGAAGCAAAACGAGCAGAAGTATATCGTGGTAGAGAATGGGGAAATCATTGCGCAGATGGATTATAATTAAAGTACAGTAGTTTTTCCTTACAGCTTTATAGATTGGTGTTATTTTTGCTCTATCATTTTTGGAAACGTCCGGGCGTTCGCCACACTTTTCCGAGAATTGTACTTGAAACCGTTATTTTAGATTTGTATAATGAAGAGAAGAGTTCGAGTATTCCTGGCTGATCGAAGAGATTCGAAAAAACTGTATGAAAATGGAGTTGCAGCCCGCGATGGATAAGGCGATCGCAGATATGCCGGAGGATTATGTGATCAGGGAGTTTCTGAACGAGCATCAGAGCGAGGTGAAGAGTATGTGTCTGACCGAATATGATGAAGCCGAGACGATGCAGATGTTTAAGGAAGAGGCAAGATGTGATGCCAGAATAGAATGCATCTTAGAATTGCTGGAGGATCTTGGAGATGTGCCGGATGCATTGTGACATCGCATTGAAAAGAATGCCGATGAAGATTGTAAAATAGTCTTTTTAAATCAGCGGCACATGCGGACAGTATCGAAGCATTTTGTACACAGATTCCGATGGATCTGTAACTATATTTATAGCGACAACAGGGGGGGCGCAATGCTGCTTTTTATCAATGCCTGTGTAAGAAAAGAATCCAGGACAAAAGAGCTGGCGAATCATTTTCTAAAAAAGCAGGGACAACCATACGAAGAAGTCAGACTAAACGAGGTTGTATTTCCGGTTGTCGATGAGGAGTTTCTTAACAGGCGGGATAAACTGATAGAAGACCGTGACTTTGATGATCCCATGTTTGGCCCGGCGAGACAGTTTGCTGAAGCGGATGAGATTGTGATCGCAGCACCGTATTGGGACCTATCTTTTCCGGCGGCATTAAAACAGTATATTGAGCAGATCAATGTTGTCGGGATAACGTTCGCCTATACGCCGGAGGGCGTTCCGTCGGGGCTGTGCAAGGCGAAGCGCCTGACATATATTACTACCGCCGGCGGGGACTTTTTTCCGGAGGAGTACGGAGCAGGATATATCAGGGCTTTAGCGCAGGGCTTCTATGGGATCCCCGAATTCAAACTGATCAAAGCCGTGGGACTGGATATTTACGGAGCGGATATTGACGGTATTATGAATCATGCCAAAGAGGAGATAAACCGGGGATCATCATAAGAGCATTACTTACGGAAAAGAAGAATCCGATAGAAGGACAAGAAAATGGAAATCTGGGATTTATACGATAGAGAAGGAAAGAAGACGGGACAGACGTGGGAACGGCATTTCTGCAGCTACAAGCAGATTCCCGATGGCTATTATCATATGGTAGTAGACCTCCTTGTCCGGCATACAGACGGCTCGTTTTTGCTGACAAAAAGGGATATGCGAAAAGACGTATATCCGGGATATTGGGAGGCCAGTGCAGGCGGATCGGCAATATCAGGGGAGGAGCCGCTGGAAGCGGCGAAGCGCGAACTATTTGAGGAAACCGGTCTTGTGCCGTTGAAACTGGAGCTGGTCAGCCATATCTTCAAAGATACCAGTCACAGTATGTTCTTTTCTTATCTGGCAACCGTGGATGCGGACAAAGATTCTGTGGTTCTTCAGGAAGGTGAGACGGTTGATTACAGGTGGGTGGATGACAAGGGGCTCATCGAATATGTTGATTCCGATGAGGCGATGAAATCCCATAACGACAGATATAAAGATCTGATCGAACAGATCAGGGAACGTTTGGCGCAAAAGGAAGGAATCGAATGAACGGAACTGAAAAACACAAAGGAGGGAAAGGTTATGCCGTTTATTGAGTCGAAAGTAAGTGTGAAAGCAACGGAGGAGCAGAAGAAGACGCTGAAGGAACGTCTGGGACAGGCGATCGCGATCATACCCGGAAAGAGTGAATCCTGGCTGATGGTGAATCTGCAGGACGAGCAGACCATGTATTTCCGTGGGGATGACAGCGAACCTGTTGCATTTGTCAGCGTGAGCATTTACGGAAGTGCGAATCCTGCTGCATTCGGAAAGATGACGGCGGAACTGACAAAAATCTACGGGGACCTCTTCGGAGTGGCAGCGGATCATATGTATATCAAATATGAAGCTTCAACGGACTGGGGATGGAACGGGAGTAACTTTTGACGTTGCAGACGACGAATTCTTTTCAATCTCTGCAGGATGCGGTATCGGCAGTCTGCGGAGATGATGTGAAGATCTTAAGACAGAGCCCGGTTAGCGGCGGAGATATCAATCTGGCTTATCAGCTCACACTTTCCGACGGGAGAAAACTATTTCTGAAGGAGAATGCTGCGGATAAGCTGGATTTTTTTGTGACGGAGACGGAAGGACTGGCAGCAATACGGGGCACAAATGCGATCACCGTTCCGGAAATCTATGGTTACGGTACGGACAAAGATCATTCGTTCCTTCTGATGGAGTTTATGGAACCCGGCAGCAGACAGAAAGACTTTTTTGAGGATTTCGGAAGAAGGCTCGCTGTGATGCACCGCGCAGATTGCAGGGAGTATACCGGAGAGGGAAGCTTCGGATTTAACAGCGACAACTATATCGGTGCAGGACATCAGGAGAATACACCGGAGAAAAGCTGGATTGCTTTCTTTCGGGACCACAGGCTTCTTCCGCAGATCCGGCGCGCGAAACCGAACTTTGACGAAGAGGCACTTAAGGTTTTTGACCGCCTGCTGGATCGGTTGGATCAATACCTGACGGAACCGGAAAAGCCGGCGTTACTTCACGGAGATCTGTGGTCCGGAAACTATGTGGTCGGTAAAGACGGTCTCGCAGCTCTGATCGACCCTGCGGTCTATGTCGGCCACCCCGAGGCAGACATCGCGATGACAGAGTTGTTTGGCGGTTTTCCGAGGGCATTTTACGATGGTTATTATGAAGTAATGGGACGGACTCCCGGCTACGAAGAACGCAGGGATCTTTACAATCTGTATCATCTGTTGAATCATCTGAACCTGTTCGGAAGTTCTTACTACGGCGCTGTCATGCGTATAGCGGAAAGGTATTCGTAAAGACTCTTGACATTCGGCACCAAAAGTATATAATTCGCTTTTGGTGCTTTTTTTTGTTTAAAAACAGAAGGTGTAGACTTGAAAAAAGAAAACAAACTGATAGAAGTATTTAAGAAGAATTCCATCCTTATCATTTCGGGACTGCTTGCGCTGATCTCCTGTTTTGTCGTGAGACCGGACAGGGGATATGCAGACTACATCAATTTCAGGGTGTTGGCGATCCTGTTTTCTCTGATGCTCGTCGTGAGTGCTTATATTCGGATCGGAACGTTTGATTTTTTCACAAACAAGCTGCTCGGAAAGATCCACTCCGAAAAATACATTTCCTTGTTTCTCGTGGTACTGTCTTTTTTTATGAGTATGATCCTTACCAATGATGTGACTCTGGTCACCCTGGTTCCTTTTGCGTTGAATGTCTTAAAAGCATTCAAGGACAGAAGAAGGACGATGTACACGCTGATCCTGATGACCGTGGCCGCGAATCTGGGAAGTATGCAGACGCCGATCGGTAACCCCCAGAATCTGTATCTTTACACGGAGTATCATATCAGGCTTCTGGATTTCATCAAACTGATGCTGCCCTATAGCTCCGTATCGCTGGTCTTTTTGATCATCGGAGTTGTGATCCTGAATAAAACCGATAAAACCGTGGATACGGCGCTGACCAAAGAGGTGAGTGCACCGAAGACGCTTCCTCTGATCGTGTACAGCATCCTGTTTGTTTTATGCCTGCTGGCAGTATCCAATATGGTCAGTTTCGTTGTGGCAGCTGCAGTCGTAGCGCTGACGATCCTTGTTCTGGACAGAAAGGCGTATCTGGATATTGATTACGGCCTGCTCATGACCTTTGTATTTTTCTTCGTTCTGATCGGAAATCTCGGAAGGATCGGCGTCGTCCACGACACCCTGTCGCATATCATAGAAAAAAATGTGGCGCTGACCGCTGTCCTTGCATCTCAGTTTATCAGTAATGTTCCCGCAGCGATGCTTCTTTCTGCATTCACGCAAAAGGGGACATCGCTTATCGTAGGTACGAACCTTGGCGGTCTCGGGACCCTGATCGCGAGCATGGCCAGCCTGATCACCTATAAGTTTTACGGGAATGTCAAGAAGGAGGGCGAGCATTATCTTCTTGCGTTTACGGGAGTAAACGTTGTTTTTCTTGCTCTGCTCATGCTGCTGTATTTTGGGATGAACTCTCTCCCGGTCGGGAGATAAGCCGGATCGATCCGAAAATGTTTCCGGCGAGATATAAGCCTTGAAATGATAGCGAAAACGTAGTATAGTGAAGTAAATGAATAGCGGCATATTATGGGCAAAGGAGTCCGGTTCGGGCTCCTTTGTTTTTTTGTAAGGGGTAGCGGGCGATGAAGAATCATCTGATCAAGGTTGCGGCAGCCGTGACGGAATTAAAAGTCGGGGACGTAGCATATAATACGGCACAGATCATATCGATGATAGAAGAATTGCCGGATTGCGGCGTGATCGTTTTTCCGGAGCTGTCTCTGACCGGTTATACCTGTGCGGATCTTTTCGGGAGTGATCTTTTGCTGGAAAGAGCGGAAGAAGCACTGACAGAGATTGCAAAAAAGACAGAAAATATAAGGCAGACAGTGGTTGTCGGTGTTCCGGTCCGTTATATGAACGCACTGTATAATTGCGGAGCCGTGCTTTCACAGGGGAAGATCAAAGCCCTGATCCCCAAGACATATCTCCCGAATTATTCGGAGTTTTATGAATGCCGCTGGTTTGCATCAGGGAAAGGGGTGACAGGGAAAAATATCTGCATCGGACAGCAAGAGATTCCCTTCGGGACGGATCTTCTGGCGGAGGATCCGGGGAGCGGAGCAGTGCTGGGAGTTGAGATCTGTGAAGACCTGTGGATCCCGGACAAACCGAGTACCCACGCCGCATTGGCCGGTGCCAATATCATCGCTAATCTTTCCGCATCCGACGAGCTCATCGGAAAGCAGGAGTATCGAAGAGAGCTGGTAAAGCAGCAGAGCGGCTCCTGTTATTGTGCATATATCTATGCTTCCGCGGGAACGCAGGAAAGCAGTACGGATCTTGTCTTTTCCGGACATACGATCCTGGCACAGAGTGGGAGTGTCCTTGCGGAAGAGATCTTTCCCTTCTATCCGCAGAAACAGACGGCATTGATCGATCTCGGCTGTATCATGCATGACAGACGCAGGCAGAATACTTTTGAAAATGAAGGCACCGAGGGATACCGCAGAGTACAGGTGAGTATCCCGGCAGTCGCTGCCGATGAAACGGATATTGCCGGTATGGCAGGTATTCTCAAGGCACAAAACTACTATGTTGCGAGAAACCCTTTCGTACCTTCGGATGACAGCATCAGGGAGACCAGATGCCGCAGGATCCTGCAGATCCAGGCGAACGGTCTGGCGACCAGAGTACGGGCAACGGGGATCCGGAATCTCGTGATCGGGATCTCGGGAGGACTGGATTCGACACTGGCACTGATCGTATGCTCGGAAGCAAAGAAACTCATTCCCGATATCCGGATCATCGCCTATACGATGCCGAACGAAGGAAACACGACGGGACTGACCTATGAAAACGCAAAGAAACTGATGGAACTGCTTGCGGATGAAGTGCATGAAATCCCGATCCGTGAAGGTGTCGAACTACACCTTACTCAGCTTGGTCATGGGACGGATTATCAGGGAGAAGGCGATATCACATATGAGAATGCACAGGCCAGGATGCGGACATATATCCTGATGGATGCAGCGAACATGAAAAACGCTCTGGTGGTCGGAACCGGTGATCTTTCGGAACTTGCGCTCGGGTGGTGTACCTATAACGGAGATCATATGTCTATGTATGCAGTTAATACATCAGTTCCGAAGACTCTGGTACGTTATATCTGCAGGACGTATGCAGACAGTCTCGGTAAAGAGGATGGATTGAGGGAAGTCCTGCTTTCTGTCTGTGATACTCCGATCACTCCGGAGCTGACACCCAGTGTGGACGGACATATCGCGCAAAAGACAGAGGAAAAGATCGGGAAATATGATCTGAACGACTTCTTCCTGTTTTATACATTGCGTTACGGATTTGAATCGTCACGGTCTGCGGCTTATGCGCTGAAAGCATATCCGGAATTAACGGAAGAGGAAGTCCGTGAGGCAGCACGTAAGTTCTTCCGAAGATTCTTCTCACAGCAGTTTAAGCGAAGCTGCCTTCCGGACGGACCGAAGGTTGGATCAGTCTCCCTATCGCCGCGCGGTGACTGGCGCATGCCGAGCGATGCATCTATGGCATTATGGCTGGAGGATCTGTAAAGGAAAAGAAAGGAGGCAGCAATGGCGGCATTTGAAAAAGTAAAAAGCGGGATACCGGAAATGGATACAGCTCTGGACTATATCCGTCTCGGGGATAATGTCGTGTGGCGCGTAACGGATCTGTCACAGTTTAAACTGTTTATGGAACCGTATGTCCGGCAGGCCATTGAAGATAAACGTAATATCATTTATTTCCGTTTTGCCAGCCACGAGCCTCTGCTGCAGGAATGTCCGGAGATCAAAACGATAAAGGTTCCGCTGTCACACCGTTTTGAGAACTTTACGGTGGATATCCACAACGTGATCGAGAAGGAAGGATACGATGCGTTTTATGTATTTGACTGCCTTTCCGAACTGCAGACGGCCTGGGCAACGGATCTTATGATGGGAAACTTTTTCCGTGTAACCTGTCCGTTTCTTTTTACACTGGATACCGTTGCATTCTTTCCGATCATACGCGGAAAACATTCCGTGCAGGCGATCAAAAAGATGCATGATACAACACAGCTGTTTCTCGATGTATATTCGGATAAAAGAAATGTCTATGTCCGCCCGGAAAAGGTCTGGAACCGTTCTTCCGATACAATGTTTCTTCCGCACACCTATGATCCGGAGAGCGGAGAGTTTCGTCCGATCCTGGATGGTGTAAAATCCAGCCGTTTCTATCAGGCGCTCGGTCAGGCGCAGCGTTCTGCAGAGGATCAGTATGCCGATTCCTGGGACCGCTTCTTTACACATACCAAAGCGATCTTTGATCATGGTGTCGATATCACGGAGGATTGCTCCCGTATGTGTAACATCATGATGACGCGGGATGAGAAGATGCGGGAGATGGTAAAAAAACACTTTACCCCGCATGACTATTTTGCGGTACGCGATCATATGGTGGGAACCGGGATGATCGGCGGAAAGGCCTGCGGGATGCTTCTCGCAAGAGCGATCATACGGAATAAAGAACCGGATATCGCGGAAGTGCTGGAGCCGCATGATTCGTTTTATGTCGGATCGGACATGTACTATACCTACATTGTCGACAATAATCTGTGGGATATGAGGATTCGGCAGCGTACGGAGGAAGGGTATTTTAAACTGGCGGAAGAATTTGCGGCAAAGATCATGGATGGCGTATTCTCGGATGCGATGCGTCAGCAGTTTGTGAGGATCATCGAATACTACGGACAGGATCCGTATATCATCCGGTCAAGCTCCATACTGGAGGACGGATTCGGGAATGCTTTTGCAGGAAAATATGAATCCGTATTCTGTATCAACCGCGGCAGCCTCGAGGAAAGAGTTGCGGAGTTTGAGCATGCGATCAAGGTCGTATATGCCAGCTCGATGAGTCTTTCCGCGTTGGATTACAGAAAGCGTCGTGGTCTGGACAAACGCGATGAGCAGATGGCGCTTCTGATCCAGAGGGTTTCGGGCTCGTATTACGGCACGCACTATATGCCCTGTGCTGCGGGTGTCGGATATTCCTACAGCCCTTACCGCGTGATGAAGGATATCGATCCGAAAGCCGGGATGCTGCGTCTTGTCATGGGCCTTGGGACTTCAGCTGTGGATCGTACGGAAGGTTCGTATCCCCGTATCGTTAATCTGGACCGGCCGGAGAAAACATCTTATTCTTCTTCGGCAGATAAGCACAAGTTTTCGCAGGGAAAAGCGGAAGTGATCGATATGACAGACCATACGCTCGAAAAGCTGCCGCTGGAACATATAGAGCCGGATCTTCCGAAGTATCTGGATAAAGTACTTCTGGAACATGATTACGACGCGGAATCGAGACTGCAGGAGATGGGAAGGTGGCGTGAGGTCAAGTTTATTTCCTGCAAGGGTCTAGTGGAAAACCGGACATTGATGGAGCAGATGAAGCGTATGCTCGGCTGCATTCAGGAGGAGTATGACTATCCGGTAGATACGGAGTTTACGATCAATATCTCGGAGAGCGGAGAGTATTCCGTCGATCTGCTTCAGTGCAGACCGCTGCAGGTCCAGAAGGGAGAAGGCGGACAGGTAGTTCCGGATGATATTTCGGAGAGTGATATTCTGCTGGAAAGTAAAGGTGCGTCCATGGGAATGTCGAAGACGACGGAGCTGGATATCATCGTTCTGGTAGACCCGGTAAAGTATTACAATATGCCGTATAAGGAGAAAGACCTGGTTGCAAAGCTGATCTCAAAGATCAACTGGCATTATCGTGACGAAAACAGACATATGATGCTGATCGTTCCGGGGCGTGTAGGTACCTCTTCCCCGGAACTCGGAGTACCGACTTCGTTTTCGGATATCAGTGCATTTGAGATCATCTGTGAAACGGAAGAATCGAAGGCCGGATATAATCCCGAGCTATCCTACGGAAGTCACATTTTCCAGGATCTCGTGGAAGCGCAGATCCTCTATACTGCTGTATTCCACAATGAAAAGACGATGCACTTTCATCCGGAGAAGCTGGAAGGATATCCCGATATCGTTGGGGAGTTTGAAGAGAAAGAGATGCTGAAGGATATCGTCAGCGTGTATGATGTTCGCAGCGGGAAATGTACGGTATACAACGATATCGCGAACGAGCATCTGATGATCGCATTTCGAAACTGAAAGGGTAAAATATGAGAACTCTGGAAACCAATGACTGGATCCTCCTGAACAATATCATTTATAAGATCTACACCGTAAGCGACATCAATGAGATGAGGGAACAGTTCCTCGATCAGATGAAGATGCTGATCGATTATGACAGTGCGGATTTTCATCTGGCGTCTCCGGAAGGGGGAAACCGGATGGTATCACCGGTGCTGTATAATTGCGAGGAGGATCTCTCCGGGGTATACGACGAGCTGGATTACAGCCGCGGGATCCTCTATGGCGGAAAGACTTTGATCTATCGCGAAACCGATATCATCACGGATGAAAAAAGGATCAAGACAGACTATTACAAGAAAGTGTATAAGGCAAATAACTGGCACTATTCCCTTCAGATGGTGCTGGGCAGAAAAAAAGAGTTTGTCGGAGTCGTTACTTTCTACCGCACGATCGGGAAAGATGACTTTGTCTATGATGACATTTTTATTCTGGATCTTTTAAAGGATCATCTCGCTTTTCGTCTGTATCAGCAGAAAAAGAGTAATGACCGTCTTGGAGAAAAGCTTACCGTACGGGCCGCTGCGGAGAAGTTTGATCTGACCAGAAAAGAGGAAACGGTACTGAAACATCTGATGGAGGGACGTAGTAACAGCGAGATCTGTGACACACTGGTGATCACGGAGAATACTTTGAAGAAGCATATTCTCAATCTTTATCGAAAACTGGGGATCAATAACCGGGTAGGATTATTTAAAATGATTCTGGAAAAAGAGTAATATTACTTAAAAAGGAGTAGAAAAACGGTCCTTTTGATTAGTTGAAAAGAAAAAACAAATAGGTTATATTGCACATATCAGAAAACGAATATTGTACAATTTAGCAAGGGCGCTTCAGCAGATGCACAGCGCCCTTGCTTTTTTATCAAAGAAGGAGGGATGGATCATGAAAGAATTAAATATCTTTATCCGGCCGGAGAAACTCGAAGATGTGAAAGCGGTTTTGGACGAAGTTCACTGCGGAGGAATGACATTATCGACCGCGATGGGCTGCGGGACACAGAAAGGCGTTTCGGAAGAGACCGTAAATGAGATCAAGGGATACAAGACGACGATCAATCTGCTCCCGAAAGTCAAAGTGGAAGTAGTAGTTAATGATAAGGATGTGGAAACCGTGATCGCGAGGATCTGTGAAGTCTGTGCTACGGATCATGTCGGAGACGGAAAGATCTTTATCAAGGATGTGGAGGATGCAGTCCGGATCCGTACCGGCGAGAGAGGCATCAAAGCGCTTTAGTCGGCAAAAAAGTCGATACAGAGTATTTAGGGAGGTGCGATCATGGGAGCTATTGTAGAAATGATCGGCGTAAATAAAAGATACGGATCCAACCACGTAGTTAAGGATCTGAATCTGATCGTAAATGAAGGAGAATTCCTGACATTGCTCGGATCATCCGGCTGCGGAAAAACAACAACACTGCGGATGATCGCGGGTTTTGAAGAACCTTCTACCGGTACGATCAAGGTCGAAGGAGTGCCGGTGGAAGAGAAGGAGCCGTATGAAAGAAATGTAAATACCGTTTTTCAGACCTACGCACTTTTTCCGCACAAGACGATCTTTGACAATATCGCATACGGCTTAAAGATGAAAAAAGTCCCGAAGGACGAGATCCGGGAACGTGTCCTGGAAATGATGGAGATGGTGCAGCTGAGCGGTTTTGAAAAGAGGTATCCCTCGCAGCTCTCCGGAGGACAGAAACAGAGAGTCGCGATCGCCAGAGCACTGATCAACCGTCCGCGGGTACTGCTTCTGGATGAGCCGTTAGGAGCTTTGGACCTGAAACTCAGGAAACAGATGCAGCTGGAACTGAAACGTCTGCAGAAGAAACTGAACATTACGTTTATCTATGTAACGCATGATCAGGAAGAAGCACTGACGATGAGTGACCGTATCGCGATCATGCATGACGGCATCGTGGATCAGCTGGATACCCCGACGGAGATCTACGAACACCCTGCTACAAGGTTTGTAGCGACCTTTATCGGAGAAACGAATATTTATGACGGCTGTGTAACCAGTATTCATGACGGTGTCGCAACGATCACTCTGGAAAACGGAGCGGTGAAAGTAAAGTGTGATGAAAGTTTTTCGATCCTGGAATATGCGACTGTATCCGTCCGCCCTGAAAAGATGAGATTCCAGAAGGAGCCGCATGAAGGATTTGAGCTGGTAGCAATGGTAAAGGATTACATCTATGTCGGATCCGTTCTGAAATGCATCGTTTCACTCCCGAACGGAAACGAACTGAAGATCGAGCGGCTGGCAGGACAGGAACTTCCGCCAATCGGGAGCAGGATCTTTCCTTATTGGGAAGCAGAGGACGCAGTATTGATCCACAACGACAGTTACAAGATCTTTAAGGTACTGGATGAGATCAAATTGGCATGAAGAAAGGAGGTGCCGGAATGAATGAGAAAACCACAAAACATGAGTTTCGATCAAATACCTTACCGGCACTGGTAACGGTAGGACCGGTCACGTTACTCCTTCTGTTCCTTGTTGTAGCACCTCTGGTCCTTGTCGCGGTAATGAGCTTTTGCAAAACGGATGAATACTACAATGTGGTCTACGAGTTTACTACAGCCAATTACAGTAAGCTTCTGTCAATGGACTATGTAAAGATCTACGGAAGATCACTGCTGATCTCGCTTATCACGACTGTGGTCTGCGTACTGGTAGGATATCCGTTCTCTTACATCATTGCGAGGACGAAGAGCAAAAAAAAGCAGCTTCTGTATATGCTGGTCATCATCCCGTTTTGGACGAACTCACTGATCCGGATCTATGGATGGAGAAGCTTCCTCGGAAACAGCGGGTGGCTTACCAAGATACTGATGCTTCTGCATATCGTGAATGAGCCGGTGGATTTCCTTTATCAGACCGGGACTACGGTTTTGGGTATGGTGTACTGTTTTATCCCGTTTATGGTGCTTCCGCTTTATACAGCGATCGAGAAGCTGGACGGAAGCCTCCTGGAAGCGTCGAGTGATCTCGGAGCAAAACCGCTCCGGACGTTATTTGAGGTGATACTGCCACTGACCTCGGGTGGGATCTTCTCCGGATGTATCATGGTATTCATCCCCTGTCTCGGATACTTCTTCGTATCGAATATCCTGGGAGGCGGAAACACGGATATGATCGGAAATCTGATCGAGAGGGAGTTTAAAAGTGCAAACAACTGGCCGCTGGGAGCAGCACTTTCGATCATATTGATCCTGGTGACATTGCTCCTGGTAAAGATCTATCAGAAGCTCGGCGGAGATATGGATAGTCTCGGAGTATAAGAGGTGCCTATGAAAAGAGCGGGAAAAGAAAAAAGTAAAAAAGGGATCAGCGTTATATTCTGTACGATCGTTTATCTGTTTCTGTTCCTTCCGATCTTTGTTGTGGTTGCAAATTCCTTTAACGCAACGACGACGAAACCGTACCTCAGCTGGAAAGGTTTTACCTTTGACTGGTACGTGAAGCTTTGGAGCAGTTCGTCTTTGCTGGAAGCCTTCGGAAACACGATGATCATCGCACTGGCGAGTACGGTCCTTTCTACCGTGATCGGAACACTCGGAGCGGTCGGGATCTACCGCTACAAGTTTAAGGGGAAGGGGATCATCAACGGACTGCTGTATATCCCGGTCGTCATCCCGGAGATCGTGATCGGTATCGCACTGCTGACGATCTTTTCCAACACGGGAGTACCGAGAGGGATGCTTACACTGATCCTGTCACACGTAAGTTTCTGCGTACCGTATGTGATCTTTAATGTAAGAGCAAGACTTTCGGGTTATGACGAATCTATCGAGGAAGCCAGTATGGATCTCGGGGCAAACCGGATCGTGACATTTTTCGAGATCACGCTTCCGGTGCTGGCACCGGGCATTGCGGGAGGAGCTTTGCTGGCGTTCACGCTTTCCATCGATGATGTGATCATCAGTTACTTTGTCAACGGACAGACGAAGACCTATCCGTTAAGGGTAATGGAAAGCATCAAGAGCGGTGTTTCACCGGATGTAAACGCGCTGTCGGCATTACTGCTGGTAGGAACGATCGGGTTGGTGTTCCTGACGCAGAGCGGCGTTTTATCCGGTAAGCATAAATCATAAGTCCGAAGTGACTTAAGGGAAGAAGGAGGTAACACTATGAAAAAGAGAATGATGGCGGCGTTAATGGCATTGTCGGTCACGATGATGAGTATCAGCGGGTGCGGATCGGCACAGAGCGCATCGGCAGCCGGAGACCAGGGAGAGTTGAATATCTTTGTCTGGACGGAGTACCTGCCGGACTCGGTCGTCGAAAAGTTTGAAAGCGAAACCGGGATCAAAGTCAATGTGTCCACCTATTCCTCCAATGAGGATATGCTTGCAAAAGTAAAGTCGGAAAGTGCAGGCGCTTATGATGTCCTGCAGCCGAGTGATTATATGGTCGCGCAGCTGATCTCCCAGGGGATGCTGAAGGAGCTGGATTTTGAGCAACTCCCGAATTTCTCCCATATCGGAGAGAGTTATAAAGATCCCAGCTATGATCCGGGGAATGTGTATTCCGTACCGTACATGGGAGGCGCCGGAGCGATCGTAGTCAATACCGATAAGGTGGATATCGAGATCGACTCCTACGCAGATCTCTTTGACCCGTCACTGGAAGGGAAACTTGTCGTACTCGATGACTTCCGCGCCGTGATCGGTATGACCAACAAGGCGCTCGGATACGATCTGAGTGAGACGGATCCGGCAAAGCTGGCGGAGACTTCCGAAAAGCTGCTGGAACTGAAGAACAATGTCGTGCTCTACGACTCGGATTCTCCGAAGAGTGCGCTGATCGCAGGCGACTGCGCGGCCGGCATGATCTGGAGTGCGGAGATCGCAATGGCGATGGAGGAAGTCCCTTCGATCGAAGTGATCTATCCGGAGGAAGGCGCGTATCTGTTCTTTGACAACTGGGTCGTGACAAAGGATTCGCCGAACTACGATAATGCGATGAAGTGGATCAACTTCATGATGGATCCGGAAAATATGGCGATGGTATTGGAGGAGTTCCCGTATCTGTGTGCGAATACGGATGCGATCGCGATCATGGGTGATGAATACAGCAGTAATCCGGCAAAGAACCCGCCGGCGGATGCGATCGCGAAAGGAAGTTATGTGGAGAATCTGGACAGCGATGTCCTGGAACTCTACAGCGATATGTGGACCAGACTGAAAGAGTAATGATGACGGAAACGTGAAAGGGATATGCGGGATCTGCATACCCTTGCAGAAAAAGGATTGGAGATGAGAAGATGGCGATCGATTTTCTGTATTTAAGCGAGAAAGACATGATAGAAGCCGGCGTGTTGAATGCAAAAGGCTGCGTGGAAACCATGCGGGACGTGATGAGTCTTTTCGGAAAGGGTGACTTTATCATGGGTGGTCCGAGAGGAGATGAGCACGGACTGCAGATCAATTTTCCGAAGGCAAAGGACATTGAAAACTTTCCTCTGGATAACGGACCGGACCGGAGATTCAATGCGATGCCGGCATATCTCGGCGGACGTTTTCATATCGCCGGACAGAAGTGGTACGGATCCAATCATGAGAATATCAAGAAGGGTCTTCCGAGATCCATCCTGATGGCGACACTGAATGATGTTGATACCGGAGCTCCGATCGCATATATGTCAGCCAATCTGCTGAGCGCGATGCGGACCGGAGCGATGCCGGCGATGGCGGCATCCTATCTGGCACGGAAAGATTCGGAAGTACTTTCCATACTCGGCCCTGGTGTGATCAACCGTTGTGCATTGATGTGTTACATGGCGGTACTGCCGAAGATCCGGAAGGTGAAGATCAAGGGCAGCTCCCCGACTTCCGCTTCCACGCTTGCATTGAAAGCTTTTATCGAAGAGCATTATCCGCAGAGCACCGAGATCGAGATCTGCGATACTCTGGAGCAGGCCTGCCGTGACGCGGATGTCATCAGTGAAGCGATGTCCGTAACGCCCGACAAGGCGGAAGAGTTTCATCTGAACTGGTTTAAGAAAGGTGCTTCCGTATTTTCAATGGGCAGTTTTCTATACCGGGAGTTTGATGAACTGACCGGTACAACGATGGTGGTGGATAATTACGGGATGTATGACAAATACATGAACAACTTCATCGCAAGAGGCCCGGTCGATGAACTCGGAAACAAGAGAGAGTGGGTGATCATGGGGATCCACTTCATTCATCTGGTCCGGGAAGGAAAGATCGGGAGAGAAAAGGTCTTAAATCTCTGCGATATCGTAAACGGGATCACGCCCGGAAGGACGTCCGAGGACGAGATCGTGATGTGCAGCAGCGGCGGTATGCCGATCGAGGATGTCGGATGGGGATATGACTGCTACATGAAGGCTGCGACACAGGGGATCGGAACAAAGCTGAATCTTTGGGATGAACCATTTATGAGATGAGATAGGATCGGGAAAGGAGATGATCGTATGACGGATCCGGCAATTGAGTTCTTGTTTTTAAGCGAAGAGGATATGATCAAAGCCGGTGTAAAAGATATGGCAGCGTGTATCGATGCCATGGAGGAAGTGGTGAAATGTCTGAATGCGGGGGATTACGTGATGGGGGGAGAAAATCACAATTCCCACGGAAGTCAGGTATCTTTTCCGAAAAACTCTCCTTTCCCGAATATGCCGAAAGATGAAGGAGATGACCGCAGATTTATGGCGATGCCGGCATATATCGGCGGACCCTTTGATTTGATGGGGATGAAGTGGTACGGTTCCAACATTGCGAACCGAGAAAAAGGATTACCGCGATCGATCCTCACGGTCATGCTTAACGACAAGGATACGGGAGCACCTCTGGCATTGATGAGTGCAAATCTCCTGAGTGCATATCGTACCGGTGCGATCCCGGGCGTCGGAGCGAGGTATCTCGTACGAAAGGATGCAACGGTCTGCGGGATCTGCGGACCGGGCGTCATGGGAAAGACCAGTCTTGCAGCGATCATGGCGGTATGCCCGAAGCTCGATACCCTGAAGGTCAAGGGACGGGGAAAAGCATCACTGGAAAAGTTTATCGCGTATGTGAAAGAGACGTATCCGGGTCTGAAAAAGATCGAAGCAGTGGAAACGGTAGAAGAACTGATCCGGGATACGGATGTCGTCTCCTTTGCAAACTCCGGCGGAACGGATCCTTCCACCTATCCGTTCGTAAAAAAAGAATGGATCAAGCCGGGAGCGGTGCTGATCGGAGTCAGTGCATTCGATATGGATGCAAAGGAACTGAGCAGCTGCTCTCTGGTCGTAGATAATATCAAACTGTATCAGGCGTGGGCGGAAGAGTTTCCGTACCCGTCCTTCGGAGCAAATAATATCATCGGATCCAAGTTTACGGACATGGTGCATGACGGACTGTTGTCGATGGATGAGATTACGGACCTCGGAGATATCATTTCCGGGAAGCGGAAAGGCCGTGTCAGTGAGGAACAGATCTTCGTATACTCTGTCGGCGGTATGCCGGTCGAGGATGTGGCATGGGGGAAGGTCTGTTACGAAAAAGCAAAACAGCTGGGCCTGGGAGTGAAACTGAAACTGTGGGACCGGCCGGATATGTCCTGAGATAAATCAAAATCACATGTACGGGAGGAATCGGATCATGGCAGACAGAATTAAAGAACATCCCATTCTGGGAGTTCAGGAAAAAGGTAAGACAGTACATTTTACTTTTGACGGGAAAGAAGTCGAAGGTTTTGAAGGAGAACCGATCGCCGCAGCGCTGAAAGCGGCAGGCGTCATGGTTCACCGTTATACACAGAAGGAGCATAAGCCGAGAGGAATTTTCTGCGCGATCGGAAGATGCACGGACTGTGTCATGATCGTGGACGGAGTGCCGAACGTCCGGACCTGTATCACGCCGCTGCAGGAAGGCATGGTGATACAGACACAGTACGGAGTAAGCGGGAAGCCGTTTGAGGAACAATAGGAGGGTACGGATATGAAAAGATATGATCTGATCATCGTGGGCGCAGGACCCTCCGGTCTGTCGGCTGCGATCGAAGCGGCAAAAAAGGGATTGGATGTCGTAGTGTTTGATGAGAACGAGAAGCCGGGAGGACAGTTGTTTAAACAGATCCACAAGTTTTTCGGTTCGAAAGAACACAGGGCAAAAGTAAGAGGATTCGTGATCGGGCAGCAGCTTCTGGATGAAGCGGCTGAAGCGGGAGTATCCGTTGTACTGAATGCGACCGTGATCGGACTTTATCAGGATAAGGAAGTCGTCGTCCGTATCGGAGGAGAGATCCGGCATTATAAAGCGGATGCGGTTGTGATCGCGACGGGCGCCGCAGAGAACATGGTCACCTTCCCCGGATGGACACTGCCCGGTGTCATCGGAGCCGGTGCGGCGCAGACAATGATGAACCTGCACGGCGTTAAACCGGGAAAGAAGATCCTGATGCTCGGATCCGGAAATGTCGGTCTCGTCGTTTCTTTCCAGCTGATGCAGTGCGGATGCGAGGTGGCGGCGATCGTTGATGCTCTTCCCAGAGTCGGAGGATACGGCGTGCATGCGGCAAAGGTTGCGAGGACCGGAGTGCCGTTTTATCTTTCGCATACAATCGTGAAAGCAGAGGGACAGGAATGCGTTACCGGAGTGACGATCGCCGAGATTGACGATAAGTTCCAATTCATTCCCGGAACGGAAAAACATTTCGACGTAGATACGATCTGTCTTGCAGTAGGTCTTTCTCCGATGTCGCAGCTTTTAAAGATGGCAGGAGCAAAGATGGAAGATAATCCCAAGCGCGGGGGACAGGTCCCGATCTGTGATGAGTACGGACGCACTTCCCTTCCGGGCGTGTTTGTGGCAGGAGATGTCTCCGGGATCGAGGAAGCATCTTCGGCAATGATCGAAGGCAGAATGGCCGGGATCGTTGCTGCAGAGTATCTCGGATTTATTGATGACAAGGTTTTAAACGAGGAACTTGCCGGTATGGAAAAGGCACTGGATGGTCTTCGCCAGGGAATGTTTGCACCGAAGAACCGGGGGAAGGCCATCGAGAAGACCGAAGAAGGGATCGACATTTCCGCAAGCCTGTTGAAGCACGGATTTGTGGCGGATGATGAGATCGAGCGTTTCCCGGGAGTCACTCATAAAAAGGGTATCCATCCGGTCATTGAGTGCACACAGAATATTCCCTGCAACCCGTGTCAGGATGCGTGTGCGAAAAGGTGTATTTCGATCGGACACAATATCACATCGCTTCCGATCGTTGTCGGGGACAGCGAATGTGTGAACTGCGGTATGTGTGTCGCAAGCTGCTCCGGACAGGCGATCTTCCTGGTAGATGAGGATTGCGGTGACGGAACCGCGACGGTCACGCTTCCGTATGAATTCCTGCCGCTTCCCGCGGAAGGGACGAAGGGGATCGCACTCGGAAGAAACGGACTGGAAGTATGCAAGGCGGAAGTCGTTACCGTCAAGAGTCTGAAAGCGTTTGATAAAACAAATCTGCTGACGATGCGGGTGCCGAAGGAATATGCGATGAAAGCGAGATTCTTCAAGGCAGAAGGAGGTGCGGTATGAACAGTGTCAATGACAGATCGAGAGATATCGGACCCTTTGTTCCGGGAGCTGATGATGATATGCTGATCTGCCGATGTGAGGAGATCACAAAGGGTGAGATCCGCCGGGCGGTTCATGACGGAATGTGGACGATGACCGAGATCCGCAGGTATCTGCGATCGGGGATGGGACTCTGTCAGGGACAGACCTGCTCCCGTCTGGTAAAAGGGATCGTGGCAAGAGAGCTCGGAGTATCTCCCGCAGAGCTGGAGCCTGCGACCAGCAGAGTACCGATGCGCCCGATCGAGATGCATGTTTTTGCAAATGAAGCGGCACCGGAGAAAGAAGGTGATCTGAATGAGTAATAATGCGGAAGTGATCGTGATCGGCGGAGGAGTCATAGGAAATGCAACGGCTTACTATCTTGCGAAAAGGGGCGTAAGTGTTATCGTTCTGGAGGGAAGTGACCATATCGGAAACGGCGGCTCCAGCAGAAACGGCGGTGGTGTGAGACAGTCCGGAAGAGATGTGAGAGAACTGCCCCTGGTGATGTACGGGATCAAAAATATCTGGCCGACGCTCTCGGAGGAACTGGAGACTGACTGTGAATATCATCAGGACGGAAATCTGCGTCTCGGAAAAAACGAGAAGCACAAAGAGATCCTGACAAAGCTGGCCGACAACGCAAAGAAATGCGGACTGGATGTCAGGATGATCGACGGAGAAGAGGTAAGAAGCATCAATCCCTTCCTTTCCGATGAAGTGACCTGTGCGAGCTGGTGTCCTACCGACGGACATGCAAATCCGCTGACGACAACGCTCGGATACTACAAGATGGCAAGAAGGAACGGCGTCCGTTTTATCTCCGGAGAAAAAGTAACGGAACTGCGTATGGTGAAGGGAAAAGTAAGAAAGGTCATCTGCGCGTCCGGCGATGAGTTTGAAGGAGAAAACATTGTAGTCGCGGCGGGCTTTGATTCCAGAGAGATCCTCGGCACGGTGGGAGTTGATATCCCGATGACGAGGTCCCTGCTGGAATGTCTGGTAACGGAGGCAGAGCCGCATATGTTCGATCAGATGCTGGGCACCGCGGAGGCGGATTTCTACGGACATCAGACGAAGCACGGTTCCTTTGTCTTCGGCGGCTCTTCCGGATTTGAAGGCTGCAATAAAGATAACGGAACTCCGATTTCCAATGCGAAAACAGCTCCCTGTATCTGCAGAGGGATCATGAAATATTTCCCGGTCCTGTCCGGCGCAAAGATCGTAAGGACCTGGGCCGGCTGGAGTGACAAGTGCGCAGACGGGGTGGCGGTCGTCGGAGCGATCGATGAAGTGCCGGGATTATATACCTCCTGCGCGATGTCCGGGCACGGCTTCGGGATCGGCCCCGCGGCGGGGCATCAGCTGGCGCAGCTGATCACGACGGGGACTACGGACGTGGATTTGAGCACGCTTCGCTATGACAGGTTTAAGGCGAAGATCTGATATCGGAGGAGGAAATGCGATGAATAATTATGAATATCATGTACCTACAGATATCCGCTTCGGAAGGGATCAGATCCTGTGTCTCGACAAAGAGATCGGAAAATACGGCAAGAAGGTACTTCTGGTTTATGGGGGTGGAAGTATAAAGAAAAGCGGCCTGTACGATAAGGTGTATGAAGTCCTGAAAGATTTCGAGATCTATGAGCTTCCCGGGATCGAACCGAATCCGAAGCTGACATCGGTCAGGAAAGGCGCGGAAATCTGTAAGCAGTACGGAGTCAACGCGGTCCTCGCGGTCGGCGGCGGAAGTACGATCGATGCTTCCAAGCACATTGCCTGTGCGGCGTTTTATGACGGGGACCCCTGGGATCTGGTACTGGACCGTTCCAAAGTGGAAAGAGCACTGCCGATCTTTACGGTCCTTACGATCTCGGCGACGGGATCGGAAATGAATCCCGGTGCGGTCATCAGCAACGAGGAAACAAAGGAAAAACTGGAGATCAATCATCCGTATTTGTATCCTACGCTGTCGGTATGTGATCCGAGCTATCAGTTTACGCTTCCCGCGAAGCAGACGGCAGCAGGGACCGTGGATATTTTCTCGCACATTCTGGAGCAGTATTTCCAGCCGAATGACGGAGCCTTTATCACGGACCGTCTGAGTGAGGCGGCTTTGAAAACCTGTATCAAATACGGGCCGGTCGCACTGGCGGAGCCGGAAAACTATGAAGCCAGGTCCAATCTGATGTGGACGGGATCCATCGCACTGAACCATCTGTTCACTTTCGGAAAGGGCGGAGGCTGGAGCGTGCACCCGATCGAGCATGAGCTGTCGGCGTACTACGACATTACGCATGGCGTCGGTCTGGCGATCCTGACACCCGCGTGGATGCGGTACGTACTGTCGGACGCAACGGTGAAGCGTTTTGCGATGTATGCCAGAAATGTATGGGACGTTGCCTATGAAGATGATCATACGGCAGCAGAGGCCGGAATCGACCGGACGGAAGAGTTTTTTAAGAGCCTCGGGATGCCGGCGACACTGGCGGAAGTGGGGATCGATGATTCCGAATTCGCGAAGATGGCATCCGAAGCGGTCCGCACGAGCAGCCTTTCGACCCGTGCTTATGTCAAACTCGGGGCATCGGATGTCGAACAGATCTACAGGAACTGCTGCTGAGGGCTCCCGGACGGAAATCCGGGCCGGAAAAAATCTTCTTGACAAATTCTGTCAAAATCACTATCATACAGTAAGTGTTGGGACAAAGGCGTTCCGAAGGTTTTCTTCGGGACGCTTTTCTTTTTAGGAATATACGGTTTATCTAATATCGGTGATCACGGAAGTGGTCGCAACGTTTTAGTAATGCGGAAGCAAAGGCGCTTTGGGCATATGCCCTTGGCGCCTTTTTTATAAAGACAGGAAAAACGGGATTGCAGCGGGAGGAGAAGAAAATGACCGATCAGTTTCAGGAGATCAGGGAAAAAGGCTTATACCGGCCGGAGTTTGAGCATGACAACTGCGGTATCGGAGCGATCATTGATATTGAGGGGAGAGCGTCTCATACGCTTCTGAGTGATGCGCTTTCCATCGTGGAAAACCTGGAGCACAGAGCCGGAAAAGATGCGGAAGGAAAGACCGGTGACGGTGTCGGTATCCTGACGCAGATCCCGCATAAGTTCTTCGTAAAGAAGATGAAAGAACAGGGAGTGAAGCTCCCCGGAGAGAGACGCTACGGTGTCGGTATGTTCTTTTTTCCGCAGAACGACCTCGATATGCGGCAGGCGAGATCGATGTTTGAGATCATCGTGCGGAAAGCGGGACTGAAGCTCCTTGCATGGAGAAAGGTAAGCTCCTCTCCGGAGGTGCTCGGTTCCAGAGCAAGAGAGTGCATGCCGAATATCTGGCAGGTATTTATCGAGCGTCCGAAGGAGGCAGAGCAGGATATCAACTTCGACCGTATGCTCTATATTATAAGAAGAGAGTTTGAGCAGAGTAATGTTAACACCTATGTGCCCTCATTATCCTGCAGAACGATCGTATATAAAGGAATGTTCCTCGTCGGACAGCTCCGTACCTTCTTTACGGATCTGACGGATCCGGATTACGAGACGGCGATCGCGATGGTGCATTCCCGCTTTTCGACGAATACCGCACCGAGCTGGAATCGTGCACACCCGAACCGTTTCATCGTACATAACGGTGAGATCAATACGATCAAGGGCAATGCCGATAAGATGCTCGCCCGCGAGGAGACCATGTACACAACGCAGTTTTCGAATGAAGACATGACGAAGGTACTGCCGGTCATCTCCCAGAGCGGATCCGATTCCGCGATGCTGGATAATACGCTGGAGTTCCTCGTGATGAGCGGACTGGATCTTCCGCTTGCTGCGACGATCATGATCCCGGAGCCGTGGGCGCACAATGAGACCCTGTCCCAGGAGGAGAGAGACTTCTACCAGTACTATGCGACCATGATGGAGCCGTGGGACGGTCCGGCTTCGATCCTTTTCTCCGACGGTGATGTGATGGGCGCGATCCTCGATCGAAACGGACTCCGTCCTTCGAGATACTACGTCATGGATGACGGGCGGCTCATCCTTTCTTCCGAGGTCGGTGTGCTGGATCTGCCGGAGGAGCATATCGTAAAGAAGGAACGGCTGCATCCCGGAAAGATCCTTCTCGTTGACACGAAGCAGAAGCGTATCATTTACGATGAGGAACTGAAAGAAAAATATGCACTCCGTAATCCGTACGGTGAGTGGCTGGACAGCAAACTCGTGCTGCTTTCCGATCTGAAGATCCCGAACAAGAAAGTTCCTTCCTATACAAAGGAAGAGCGGATGCGTCTGCAGAAAGCGTTCGGTTATACCTGGGAGAACTATCACGACGGCATTCTTGCAATGGCGTTAAACGGAACGGAAGCGATCGGTTCGATGGGTGTGGACACTCCCATCGCGGCACTTTCCGGAGAATATCAGCCGCTGTTCTACTATTTCAAACAGCTTTTCGCGCAGGTGACCAATCCGCCTATCGACGCACAGCGTGAGGAGATCGTAACCTCGCGTACCGTCTATGTCGGTAAGAACGGTAATCTGCTGGAGGAGAAAGCGGAGAACTGCCAGGTATTAAAGATCAACAATCCGATCCTTACCGATCTGGATCTTTTGAAGATCGAGAACATGAAGAAGGATGGCTTCAAAGTCGCAAAGATCTCCATTCTCTTCTATAAGAGTACGCCGATGAAGCGTGTGCTGAGTCATCTCTTTGTCGAGGTGGATAAAGCCTATAAGGAAGGTGCAAATATCCTGATCCTTTCCGACCGCGGTGTGGATGAGAACCATGTGGCGATCCCTTCCCTGCTTGCGGTTGCTGCAGTACACAAACACCTCGTCGAGACGAAGAAGTGCACCGCGATGTCCCTGATCCTGGAATCCGGTGAACCGAGAGAGGTGCATCACTTCGCGACACTGCTCGGTTACGGTGCGTCGGCGGTCAATCCATACCTCGCACATGCGACGGTAGCAGAGCTGGTCGAGCAGGATCTGCTGGATAAGGATTACTACGCAGCTGTTGAAGATTATGATAATGCGATCCTCTTCGGTATCGTAAAGATCGCGTCGAAGATGGGAATCTCCACGATCCAGTCCTATCAGGGCAGCAAGATCTTTGAAGCGATCGGTATCTCGGACAGCGTGATCAACGAATACTTTACGGGCACAGTCAGCCGTGTCGGCGGTATCACGCTCGATGATATCGGAAATGCGGCAGATCGTCAGCACAGCAAAGCCTTTGATCCGCTCGGCTTAAATGTGGATCTGGAGTTGACGGCAACCGGCCGGCATAAAGAGCGGAGCCAGGGAGAGAAGCACCGCTATAATCCGCAGACGATCCACATGCTCCAGTTGGCAACCAGAGAAGGAAACTACGAAAAGTTCAAAGAATACGAAGCTATGGTGGATTCGGAAAATACGGGATACTTAAGAAGTCTTCTCGAGTTTTCCTATCCGGAGAAATCCATCCCTCTGGAAGAGGTGGAGTCGGAGGAATCCATCGTCACGAGATTTAAGACCGGTGCGATGTCCTACGGTTCGATCTCCGAGGAGGCACACCAGACACTGGCGATCGCGATGAACCATCTGCACGGCAAATCCAACAGCGGTGAGGGCGGTGAGAGTGAAGAGCGTATCCTTTCCGCAGGTACCAAGGATGACCGCAGCTCTGCGATCAAGCAGGTGGCGAGCGGACGTTTCGGTGTAACGAGCCGTTATCTCGTCAGTGCGAAAGAGATCCAGATCAAGATGGCGCAGGGCGCGAAACCGGGTGAGGGCGGACATCTTCCGGGCAAGAAGGTATATCCGTGGGTTGCAAAGACCAGGCACTCGACACCGGGTGTCAGCCTGATCTCGCCTCCGCCTCACCATGATATTTATTCCATAGAGGATCTGGCACAGCTGATCTACGATCTGAAGAATGCAAACAAGAATGCACGCATCTCCGTAAAACTCGTATCCGAGGCGGGTGTAGGTACGGTCGCAGCCGGTGTGGCCAAGGCCGGAGCCGGTGTCATCCTGATCTCCGGTTACGACGGAGGTACCGGTGCGGCACCGTTATCTTCCATTCACAACGCGGGACTTCCGTGGGAGCTCGGACTTGCGGAGACACATCAGACGCTGATCGCAAACGGACTCCGTAAACAGGTTGTGATCGAGGCCGACGGAAAACTGATGAGCGGCAGGGATGTGGCGATCGCAGCGATCCTCGGTGCTGAGGAATTCGGATTTGCGACGGCACCTCTGATCACGATGGGATGTGTCATGATGCGTGCCTGCCAGTCGGATACCTGTCCGATGGGTGTGGCAACGCAGAACCCGGAGCTTCGCAAACGTTTTGCCGGAAAGCCGGAGTATGTTGAGAACTTCATGCTCTTTATCGCAAGACAGCTTCGTGAGATCATGAGCAGCCTCGGAGTCAGGAGCGTGGCAGAGCTGGTCGGACGTACCGATCTTTTAAAGGTTCGGAAAGACCTGACGGAAAAGGAAGAGAAACTGGATCTCTCCGGCATCCTTCTGGATATGTCCGGTACGGCTTTGGAAGAGCGGACGTTTAAGAAGGAAGCGCTGTATGATTTCAAACTGGAAAGCACTAAAGATGAGAGCGTGCTTCTGAAGTCCAAAAAGATCAAAAAAGCGATCGAGAGCGGAGCACACGCAGAAGAAGAAGTCGAACTCAAGAGCGTCGACCGTACCTTCGGAACGCTGCTCGGTGCGGAGATCACGAGACAGCATCCGGAGGGACTGGAGGATGACACGATCGTCATTAACTGTAAGGGATCCGGCGGACAGAGCTTCGGTGCATTCCTTCCGAAAGGACTGACGCTGCATCTGACCGGTGACAGCAACGACTATTTCGGCAAGGGCTTATCCGGCGGAAAGCTGACCGTTACGGCACCTGCAGCTGCGAAGTATGATCCGGAAGACAATATCAGTATCGGTAACGTGGCCCTTTACGGAGCGACTTCGGGACGCGCATTTATCGCAGGAAAAGCAGGCGAGCGTTTTGCGATCCGTAATTCGGGAGCCATCGCAGTCGTCGAAGGTGTCGGTGAGCACGGGTGTGAGTATATGACCGGCGGTATCGTCGTGATCCTCGGAAGTACGGGGAAGAACTTTGCAGCCGGAATGAGCGGCGGTGTTGCTTATGTACTGGATGAGGAGAATAAGCTGTACCGGAATCTGAATAAGCAGCTCGTCACGATGGAGATCGTAGAGCATAAGACGGATCTGGACGATCTGAAACGGATCATCGAGGAGCATGCGGCTGCTACGAATTCCGGAAAGGCGAAAAAGATCCTTGCGGACTTTGATCATTATTCGAAGCACTTTAAGAAGGTAATACCGACGGATTATAAGGAAATGCTGCGTCTGATCGCGGCCGCGCAGGAACAGGGTGCGGATCCGGAGACGGCAAAGATCGAAGCGTTTCGTGAGTTTGTGGGATGAGGTGAGAGACGATGGGAAAAACGACCGGATTTTTGGAGTATGAGAGAAAAGAAGGAGCGGTACGTCCGGAGAATGAACGCGTAAAAGACTTTATGGAGTTTCATGACCGGCTGCCGATCGCGGAGCAGAAAAAGCAGGCGGCAAGATGTATGGACTGCGGGATCCCGTTCTGTCAGGCAGGCGTGATGATCGCAGGGATGGCATCCGGATGTCCGCTGCACAATCTGGTTCCCGAAGTCAATGATCTCGTCTATCGGGGACGGATGGAGGAAGCGTACCGGAGACTTTCCGTGACGCACAGTTTTCCGGAGTTTACCTGCCGTGTGTGCCCGGCGCTCTGCGAAGCAGCCTGCACCTGCGGTCTGCATACGGAGCCGGTATCGACAAAGGAAAACGAAAAAGCCGTGATCGAATATGCGTATGAAAACGATCTCGTAAAAGAGGAAGCACCTGCTGTCCGTACGGGAAAAAAGGTCGCGGTCATCGGAAGCGGTCCCTCCGGACTTGCGGCGGCACAGCTTTTAAACCGCAGAGGTCATGAGGTAACGGTCTATGAGCGAAAGGATCGCGTCGGCGGTCTCCTGCGTTACGGTATTCCGAATATGAAACTGGATAAATCCGTGATCGACCGCAGGGTAAAGATGATGGAAGATGCGGGGATCCGCTTTGTGGTAAATACGGATGTCGGAAAAGATGTAACCGCAGAGGAGTTGAAGAGCGAGTATGACGGTATCGTACTGGCATGCGGTGCGTCCCAGCCCAGAGATATCAAGGCGCCCGGAAGAGAGGCAAAGGGGATCCGCTTTGCGGTGGATTTCCTCGGTGAAGTGACGAAACGCCTGCTGGACAGTGACTTTAAGAAGGCACCGACGGACTTGGTAAAGGATAAGGATGTCATCGTGATCGGCGGCGGCGATACCGGAAACGACTGTGTGGGAAGCTGCATCCGCCTGGGAGCAAAGAGCGTGACACAGCTTGAGATGATGCCGCAGCCGTGCGCGCAGCGCGCCGCATCGAATCCCTGGCCGGAGTGGCCGAAGGTCTTAAAGACCGATTACGGCCAGGAGGAAGCGATCTGGAAATTCGGCCGGGATCCGAGAGTCTATCAGACGACGGTGAAAGAGTTTATCCCGGACAAGAAGGGGAATCTGAAGGAAGTGGTCCTGGTTTCCCTGGAAGCAAAGAAGAATAAAGAGACCGGCCGCATGGAGATGAAGCCGGTGGAGGGATCCGAAAAGAAAGTACCTGCGCAGCTTGTCCTGATCGCGGCAGGGTTCCTCGGAAGCGAGAAGTATGTGACGGATGCGTTCGGCGTCGAAACGGATGCGAGAACGAATGTGAAGACGGCACCCGGTGCGCATGCGACTTCGCAGGAGAAGATCTATGTGGCGGGCGATATGCATCGCGGACAGTCGCTTGTGGTATGGGCGATCGCCGAAGGCCGGAATGCAGCGAAGGCAGTCGACGAAGCATTGATGGGATACACTAATCTGTAAGCAGTTAAGGAGAAGGAGAAACCATGACGAAATACATATTTGTGACAGGAGGTGTCGTTTCGGGTCTCGGAAAAGGGATCACGGCAGCGTCTCTCGGAAGATTGCTGAAGGCGAGAGGGTTAAAAGTCTCCGCACAGAAACTGGATCCCTACATCAATGTGGATCCGGGTACCATGAGCCCCTACCAGCACGGAGAGGTGTATGTCACGGAAGACGGGGCGGAGACGGATCTGGACCTCGGACACTATGAACGCTTTATCGACGAGGACCTGACCAAGTACTCCAACCTCACTTCCGGAAAAGTCTACTGGAATGTACTGAACAAAGAAAGAAGGGGCGAATACTTAGGGTCGACGGTGCAGGTGATACCGCATATCACCAACGAGATCAAAGAGTTTGTCTATCGGGCGGGGAAAGAAACGGATGCGGATGTCGTGATCACGGAGATCGGCGGCACCATCGGTGACATCGAATCCCAGCCCTTTTTAGAGGCGGTTCGTCAGATCTCCCTTGAGATCGGGAGCGAGAACAGCCTGTTCGTTCATGTGACCCTGGTGCCTTTCCTGCACGGTTCGGATGAGCACAAATCCAAACCGACGCAGCATTCCGTAAAGGAACTGCAGGGAATGGGGATCAAGCCGGACATCATCGTGCTTCGTTGTGATGAGCCGCTGGATGAGAGTATCTTTAAAAAGATCTCCATGTTCTGCAACGTCAAGGACGACTGCGTGATCGAAAACATGACGCTGGACAGCTTATACGAAGCACCGCTGATGCTCGAGAAAGGGCATTTTTCCGAGGTGGTCTGCCGCGAACTCCATATCGATGCTCCCGCACCGGATCTGAAGGAATGGGAAGCGATGGTCACGCAGATCAAGAACCGGAGCAAAGATATCCGCATCGGTCTCGTCGGAAAATACGTGCAGCTGCATGATGCGTATCTTTCCGTTGCGGAAGCACTGGCACATGCTGGTTTTGCCCTGAACTCCCATGTGACGATCGAGTGGATCGATTCCGAGGAGATGAATGAGGAAAACTACGAGGAACGTTTAAAAGGGATCTCCGGGATCATTGTCCCGGGCGGCTTCGGAGACCGCGGGATCGAGGGGATGATCCTTTCCGCAAAATACGCGAGAGAAAACCGCATCCCGTATCTGGGGATCTGTCTCGGAATGCAGATCTCCGTGATCGAGTTTGCAAGACATGTCGCGGGGATCACGGATGCTTGTTCCGGAGAGTTTCATGATGCTTCGGAGCATAAGGTCATCGACTTTATGCCCGGTCAGTCGGAGGAGATCGCAAAGGGTGGTACGCTGCGTCTCGGAAGCTATCCCTGCCATATCGTGGAAGGGACGCTGATGCAGGAGTGCTACGGTCAGACGGATATCCGCGAGCGTCACAGACACCGCTATGAGTTTAACAATGATTATCGTGAGGTGCTGACGAAGGCAGGTCTCGTGATCTCCGGATTATCGCCGGATGAGAGACTGGTAGAGACCGTGGAACTGAAAGATCATCCTTTCTTCCTCGGGGTACAGTATCATCCGGAGTTCAAATCGAGACCGAACCGTCCGCACCCGGTATTCTACGGTTTTGTAAAGGCGGCATTGGAGAATTAAACAGGGTGATCCCGGTCATCGAAAAGTGACGGTTTCCTGTTGTTTTCTCCGGCGCGCTGATGTAGAATAGTGACGGTCTGTAATTCGGATAAGGAAATGCATCTGCGGCCGAAACTGCCGTTTTGCCCGGACGGCCGCGGAAATACAGAAACAGAAAAGGATGTACAGTATGAAAGCAGACAGAAAACTGATCTTGGAAGACGGTAGCGAGTATTACGGACAGGGCTTCGGAAGCGGGCGCGACGCCGTATGTGAGATCGTCTTTAATACTTCCATGGCGGGATATCAGGAGATCGTATCCGACCCGTCCTATACGGATCAGGGCATCGTGATGTCCTATCCGCTGATCGGCAATTACGGGATCACGGACGAAGACTTTGAAAGCAGACTGATCTCACCGTCCGCATTGATCGTCAGGGATCTGAATGAGAATCCTTCCAACTTCCGTTCCATTCGAACACTTTCCGAACTTCTTGAAGAAAACAACGTACCCGGCTTAAGTGGCGTCGACACGAGAAAACTCGTACGGAGCATCCGCGACCTCGGATCCAGGCGCGGGATCATCACCGATGCGTCGACTCCGGCAGCAGAGGGAGTAAAGCGCATACAGGAGACAGCGGTCCCGCACGATTCGGTAAAGCGCTGCAGTACCGGGAAAAAGCGCTACAGCCGCACTTCGAATCCGAGATTCCATGTGGTGGCAATGGACTGCGGCATGAAGAGCAATATCGTGAGAATGCTCAACAACAGTAAATGTAATGTCACGATCGTTCCGTATGATACGAGCGGAGCGGAGATCCTGAGTTTAAAACCGGACGGAGTCTTTATCTCCAACGGACCGGGCGATCCGACGGATGTGCCGGAGGTGATCGAGACCTTAAAAGAATTAAAAGGAAAAGTCCCGACCTTCGGGATCTGTCTCGGGCATCAGCTGATCGCGCTTTCCTACGGAGCAAAGACTTACAAGTTGAAATTCGGTCACCGCGGCGGAAACCATCCGGTGCGCGATGTGAGGACGGGAAAGATCGAGATCACGAGCCAGAACCACAGCTATGCGGTGGAGGAAGCATCCCTCGAAGGAACGGGATTAAAGGTTTCCCATATCAATGTGCTGGATGGAACCGTAGAGGGACTCTACAGCGATGAGAACAAAGTCTTTTCCGTGCAGTATCATCCGGAGAGTGCGCCGGGACCGCAGGATTCCACATATCTTTTCGATCGTTTCGTGAAACTGATGCAGGGGGAATAAGAAAATGCCGAAGAGAACGGATATCAAAAAAGTACTGGTGATCGGCTCCGGTCCCATCGTGATCGGGCAGGCGGCGGAGTTTGATTATGCGGGAACGCAGGCATGCCTTGCATTAAAAGAGGAAGGTTACGAAGTTGTCCTGGCGAACTCCAATCCCGCGACGATCATGACGGATCATGCCATTGCGGACAAGGTTTATATGGAGCCGCTGACACTGGAGTATATGGCGAGGATCTGCCGTTTTGAGCGTCCCGATGCGATCGTGCCGGGCATCGGCGGACAGACGGGTCTGAATCTTTCCCTGCAGTTATATGACAAAGGTGTACTGCAGGAGTGCGAGATCGAGCTCCTCGGAACCGACGCGGACAGTATTCGGAAAGCCGAGGACAGAGAGCGATTCAAAGAACTCTGTGAAGAACTCGGAGAGCCGGTCGTGCCCTCTGAGATCGCGAATACGCTGGAGGAAGGCCTGAAAGCAGCTGCGGATATCGGATATCCGGTCATTCTGCGGCCGGCATTTACCTTAGGCGGCACCGGCGGCGGTTTTGCCTACAGCGAGGAAGAGATGCGCGAGAAGATGAAGAATGCACTCGCGCTTTCTCCCGTACATCAGGTGCTCGTGGAAAAGAGCATCAAAGGTTATAAAGAGATCGAGTACGAAGTGATCCGCGATGCCAACGATACGGCGATCACGGTCTGTAATATGGAAAACCTGGATCCGGTCGGCATCCATACCGGAGACTCGATCGTCGTGGCGCCGAGCCAGACGCTGACCAACAAAGAATATCATATGTTAAGAGACAGCGCGCTGAAGATCATCCGTGCGCTGCAGGTCAAGGGCGGATGTAACGTGCAGTTTGCGCTGGATCCGGAATCGTTCCAGTACTATGTGATCGAGGTAAATCCCCGTGTATCGCGATCTTCCGCGCTGGCATCCAAGGCAAGCGGATATCCGATCGCAAGGGTTTCCGCAAAGATCGCGGTCGGCATGAACCTGGACGAGATACAGCTGGCGAATACGCCGGCATGCTTTGAGCCGGCACTGGACTATGTCGTAACGAAGATGCCGCGATTCCCGTTTGATAAGTTTACGCTTGCATCGAATGTACTATCCACGCAGATGAAGGCGACCGGTGAGACGATGAGTGTCGGCCGTACGCTTGAGGAAAGCCTGTTAAAGGCGATCCGTTCGCTGGAGGACGGAAAGAACCATATCCATCTCGAGAAGTTTGATGTGAAGAATCTTTCCGACAAACCGGAGCCGGAGAACCGTCAGGAAGCGATCGAAAAACTCCTGTCTTATATCGAAGAGGGAACGGACGACCGCATCTATGCGATCTCGGAACTCCTGTGGCTGGGAGCCGACGAGCAGGCGATCTATACGAGAACGAAGATCGATATGTTTTTCCTCGACAAGATCAAAAAGATTGTGGATTTCGAACGCAGACTGGAGACGGAAAAACCGGACAAAGAACTGCTGTATGATGCGAAACGGATCGGATTCTCGGATTCCTATATCGCCGAACTGACGGGAAAAACGGAGGATGAGATCTGGAACCTGCGGAAAGAATACGGGATCCGTCCGGTCTATAAGATGATCGATACCTGCGCGAGCGAGTTTGAAAGCTATGTGCCTTACTTCTATTCCACCTACGAGGAAGAAAACGAATCCGTCGTATCCGACCGGAAAAAGATCATCGTCCTCGGCTCCGGTCCGATCCGTATCGGTCAGGGTGTGGAGTTTGATTACTCGACGGTACATGCGGTCAAAACGATCCGTGATATGGGATATGAAGCGATCGTTATCAACAATAACCCGGAGACGGTATCTACGGATTACACAACAGCGGACAAACTGTATTTCGAGCCGCTGACCGTAGAGGACATCATGAACATCATCGAACTCGAGCAGCCGCTCGGTGTCATCGCATCCCTCGGCGGACAGACGGCAGTCAATCTCGCGGCACCGCTGGAGAAACGCGGAGTGAAGATCATCGGCACCGATCCGGAAGCGATCTTTATCGCGGAGGACAGAGATGCTTTCGAGGGAGTGATCAAGGAGCTTGAGATCCCGCATCCGGAAGGGATCGCAGTGACCAGCATCGAGGACGGGATCCGTGCGGCCAAGGAGATCGGGTATCCGGTCCTGGTACGTCCTTCATTCGTACTCGGCGGACGTGCGATGGAGATCGTCGCAAACGAGACGATGCTGACGAAGTACTTAAAGAGTGCCGTGGAAGTGGATAAGGACAAACCGGTCCTGGTGGATAAATATATCGTCGGTAAGGAAGTCGAAGTCGACGCGGTCTGCGACGGAACAGATGTCTTCCTGCCGGGGATCATGGAACTGGTCGAGCGTACCGGTGTGCATTCCGGTGACAGTACCAGCGTATACCCGCCGTTTTCGATCTCCGAGCATGTAAAGCAGCGGATCTGGGAATATACGGAGAAGCTGGGTGTAAGGATCGGCATTAAGGGCCTTTACAACATCCAGTTCATCGTAGATAAAAACGATGCGGTTTCGATCATCGAGGTTAATCCGAGAGCATCGAGAAGCGTACCGTTCCTTTCCAAATCAACCGGTGTGTCTCTGGTAGATATCGCGACGAAAGTAATGCTCGGTGTTTCGCTCAAAGAACAGGGTTATGCAGGAATGATCCTTCCGGAAAAAGATTTCCGCTATGTCAAAGCACCGGCATTCTCGTTTGAGAAACTGAACGGCATGGATGCATATCTGTCGCCGGAGATGAAATCCACAGGGGAAGCGATCGGCTATGACAAGAGTCTGAAGCGCGCGCTGTACAAGGCGCTGCAGGCCTCCGGAGTCAAGGTAAAAGAATACGGTACCGTCATGGTAACGCTTGCGGATGAGGATAAAGAGGAAGCGCTGCCGCTGGTAAAACGTTTCTATGAGCTCGGCTTTAATATTGAAGCGACGGTGGGTACCGGAAACTATCTGAAGGAACACGGCATCCGAACGAGGATCCGCGGAAAGCTCAGTGACGGAAGTGATGAAGTGCTGAACTCCATCCGTGCGGGATATGTGAGCTATATCATCAATACCCGGGCGATCCTGTCGGGGATCCATTATCAGGACGGCGTGGAGATCCGCAGATGCGCGATCATGAACGGGGTGACGATGTTCACTTCTCTGGATACCGTCGGGATCCTGCTGGATGTACTGGAGGATATCTCGCCCAGGATCAGTACGATCTGAGAAAAGAACCGGATCATCAAAAGATCATTCCGATCCCGTGTTAAAAGGACACGGGATCTTTTCTTTATGAGAGGGATTCTTTGTTTGGATCAGGAGTTAACAGCGCAAGCGTATTGGATGTCAACCGATCGGTGAGATATTGCGGATCTTCATTGCGGACCCGGGAGATCTCGTATGCGACATCCGTCAGCACCGACGAATCCGACGGCTGTCCGTAAGCAGGATCCTTCGGCTGAAAAGGGCAGTCGGATTCCAACAGTATGGAATCTGTCGGAAGCATCTGCAGGACTTCACGGATTCTGCGTGCCTTCGGGTTTAACAAGGTGGTGCCGATCCCGATGCGCCAGCCGAGCTTCAGACACTGCTCTGCGATCTCCGGGGAATAGCAGAATCCGTGCATCACGCCGGTGACATCCGAATGCGACCGAAGAAGATCCATGGTATCCGCGGCAGCGTCGATCGAATGGACCAGAGCAGGAAGATGCAGTTCTTCACAAAGGGAGAGCTGTGCGTCAAAGAGATCTTTCTGGCGGCTTATCTCGACCGCATTTTTTTTTGCATAGCGGTAATCCAGCCCGATCTCTCCGATCGCAGTGACCGCATACTTTTCGGCAAGCGCGCGCAGGGTATCTGTCGTATGCAGCGGAATGCCATCGGCAGACGGCACACGTTCGAGGGGATGCACTCCGACCGAGGCATACAGAAAGGGATATCGTGCCGCGAGCAGGCAGGCCGCTTCGGAATCCGAAGTAGAAACGGACGCCAGCAGGATGCGTGAAATGCCGGCGTTTTGTACCTTTTCTAGCACGGCGTCAAGGATGCCGTGATATACGGGATCCGTATAATGCGCGTGACTGTCAAAGATGCCTGTGAAATTTTTTTCCGTCCGGTTCTCTGTCATAAAAAAGTTGAAAAAAATCGAAAAAAATGCTTGCATTTTCCAAATCATTATAGTAGAATAACGCTTGCGTGTAAAGGAAAGGCATACATACGCACCGCTAGCTCAGTTGGTAGAGCACCTGACTCTTAATCAGGGTGTCCAGGGTTCGAGCCCCTGGCGGTGCACGTAAAGCATCCGTTTTGGTGGGGGAGTAGACTGCTGGGGCGGGTGTTTTTTATTTTCCACAGTTATAGTTTTTTCGTCTTTTACATTTCAAAAGAAAGTAGTATAATTTCGGTGGTTAGAAAAAACAAACTAAAAAAGGGGAGGAAAACTATGAAAAACAGAATGAAAGGTTTGATCGCGGCGGGACTGCTGATGGTATTTGCTGCGGGATGTGGCAATGATCAGCCGGAAGTGCAGCAGACTCCCGCATCACAGGAGGCAGCTCCGCAGGAAAGTGCAGGGGCGCAGGAAACGGAGACAGCAGAGACAACAGCCGAAACGCAGGAAGCAGAGCCGGCCGAAGAGAATGAGACGCCGGCAGAGCCTGTCACGGTAAGGATCGGAGCACTGAAGGGACCGACTTCCATCGGACTTGCAGGTCTGATCTATGAAAACGAAGATTCTTCCAATATCTATGAATACACGATGGAGACGCAGGCGGATGTGATCCTGGCGGGGGTAGTCGCAGGAGATTTTGATATCGCACTGGTACCGGCAAATGTCGCAAGCGTGCTGTACAAGAAGACGGAAGGACAGATCAGCGTCATCGACATCAACACACTCGGTGTACTTTATATGGTAAGCGGAGATCAGAGCATCACGAGTATGGAGGATCTCGCGGGCCGTACGGTGTATACCACCGGAAAAGGCAATACGCCGGAGTATGTGCTGAACTATCTGCTGGAGGAGAAGGGATTGACGGATACCGTCACCGTAGAGTATAAATCGGAGGCAACGGAGGTCGCAGCTACGCTGGCGGCGGATCCGAATGCGGTGGGCATGCTGCCCCAGCCGTTTGCAACGGTTGCGCAGGTGCAGAACGAGAGCCTTTCCGTCGTGCTCGACATGACGAAGGAGTGGGACGGTCTGAATAACGGTTCGCAGATGGTGACCGGCGTAACGATCGTGCGGAATGAGTTTCTGAATGCAGAGCCGGAGGCGGTTGCGCAGTTCCTGGACGATCATGCGGCGAGCGTGGAGTTTGTCAATGCAAATGCGGAGAAGGCAGCGGAGTATGTCGCGGATATGGGGATCATTGAGAAAGCTCCGGTAGCGCAGAAAGCGATCCCTTACTGCAACATCGTATGTATCAAAGGTGCGGAAATGAAGGCGGCTCTGAGCGGATATCTGGAAGTGCTTTTTGCACAGGATCCTTCCTCTGTCGGCGGAGCACTGCCTGAGGATGTGTTCTATTACAGCGAGTGAGGAACCCGATCCGGGTATGAAGAAAAAAGGATTTCGGAAACTGATCATCCTGCTGCTTTGGATCCTCTTATGGGAGATCGCAGCGCTGATCGTGCATAATGAGATTTACTTTGCCGGCCCCGTAAAAACATTGCGGGAGCTGGCGGGTATGATACGGGAGGGGCGTTTCTGGCGGTCGGTCGGAGCGTCTCTTTTGCGTATTTATCTGGGACTGCTGATCGCTTTTGTCAGCGCATGGATCAGCGCGACGCTGGCCTGGCGGGTTCCGATCGTCGAAGAGATTCTTTCTCCCTTCATATCATTCCTGCGTTCCGTTCCTGTCGCAGCCGTCGTTGTGATCCTGCTGATCTGGTTCGGAGCGCCGCATCTGGTCCTGTATATCAGCTTCATGGTGATCTATCCGAATCTGTACGGGAATATTTTAAGCGGCTACCGGCATACGGACCCGCAGCTGATCGAAATGGCGGATCTCTTCCGTGTATCTGCGTGGCAGAAGTTCCGTTTTCTGTACCGGCCGTCTTACCTCCCGTATCTTGCGACGGCGATGCCGTTCTGCATCGGAATGGGATACAAGTCCGGTGTAGCAGCGGAGGTCATCGGCCTTCCGGATCCTTCCATCGGGGAGCGGATCTATTCCGCAAAGATCTATCTGAACACCGCGGGAGTATTTGCCTGGATCGTGGTGATCCTGCTCTTAAACCTTCCTGCAGAAAAGCTGGTATCCGTTCTCCTGAAAAAAGCAGGGGTACCGAAGCTGCGGAAAAAAGCAGCGGGCAGTGAACAGCGCGGTACGCACAGCAGAGAGATCAGCTTAAAAGACATAAAAAAAGGATATGACGGACGAGAGGTACTTAATATAGAAGAAGCACATTTTAACGCAGGCGGAATCTACTGCATCATGGGAGAAAGCGGTGCGGGCAAGACAACCCTGCTGAAGATCCTTGCGGGGACGATCAAGCCGGACAGCGGAAAAGCCGTGATCTGTGATGGCGAAGAAAACGACATTCCGGCGGATATTGCGATGTGTTTTCAGGAAAACCGTCTGCTTCCCGGCGCAGATGTCCTGACGAATCTGTACTTTGCCGGCTGTACGCAGGAGTGTGAGGAAAAACTCTCCGGACTGCTTCCGAAAGAACTGCATGAGAAAAAGACGGAACAGCTCAGCGGCGGAGAGCAGCGGCGTGTCGCATTGGCCAGAGCGGTGCTTTCCGAAGGAGATCTGCTCCTGCTGGATGAACCGTTTACCGGTCTCGATGAAGAAAACAGGATGCGGGCCGCTGCATGGATCCTGGAAAACCGGCGCGGCAGGACAATGATCCTGGTCACGCATGACAGGGACGACGTCGGACTGCTGCAGGCAGAGTGTATGCTGCTTAACGACGGCAGATTGTCATTATTGTAGACAAACGGTGTTGTTATAGTTATAATCTATAACGGGATTTAAGAAATGAATATTATACAGATTTTATATAATGATGTATTCTGTTGCCAACAGGATACTTTCGAAAGTGATCGACAATAAAACAAACAGACAAAACAAAAAAGGGAGGACACTACCATGGCAAAGATTTATACATCTGCCGATCAGCTGATCGGACATACTCCGTTACTGGAGCTGGTACACATTGAAAAAGAACAGGGTTTAAAGGCAAAGATTTATGCGAAGCTGGAGTATTTCAATCCGGCAGGTTCCGTTAAGGACCGTATCGCAAAAGCGATGATCGACGATGCAGAGGCAAGCGGAAAGCTGAAGCCGGGATCCGTCATCATCGAGCCGACCTCCGGAAATACCGGTATCGGTCTGGCAGCAGTCGCAGCGGCACGCGGATACCGTATCATTATCGTAATGCCGGAGACCATGTCGGTAGAGCGCAGACAGCTGATGAAAGCTTACGGCGCGGAACTCGTTCTTACGGAAGGCGCTAAGGGCATGAAGGGCGCGATCGCAAAAGCCGAGGAGCTTGCGAAGGAGACGCCGGACAGCTTTATCCCGGGACAGTTTGTGAACCCCGCAAATCCGAAGGCACATGTGGAAACGACCGGTCCGGAGGTGCTTGAGGATACGGACGGAAACGTGGATTACTTTATCGCAGGTGTCGGCACGGGCGGAACGGTCACGGGTGTCGGCAAGTATTTAAAGAGCAAGAAGGCGGATGTCAAGATCGTAGCGGTAGAGCCGGCTTCCTCTGCAGTACTCTCCACGGGTGTCGCAGGTGCGCACAAGATCCAGGGGATCGGCGCAGGCTTCGTGCCGGAAGTCCTTGATCGTGACGTGATCGACGAGATCATCGCGGTATCCAATGAGGATGCGTTTGCAAACGGAAAGCTGATCGGCAAGAAGGAAGGCGTACTCGTCGGGATCTCTTCCGGTGCGGCACTGACCGCAGCTCTGGAGATCGCAAAGCGTCCGGAGAACGAAGGAAAGAATATCGTAGTGCTTCTGCCGGATACCGGAGACCGGTATCTCTCCACGGCACTGTTCGCGGATGAGGGCTGAGACCGCACTGCATAAAAGGAGTTTATGAAAAAAGCACTGATCGCAATGAGCGGCGGAGTGGACAGCTCCGTCGCTGCGTGCTTGATGAAGGAACGGGGATATCTCTGTACGGGCTGCACGATGCGGCTCTACGAGAATGACCTGATCGGAGAGGATCTGCTTTCCACCTGCTGCTCCCTGAAGGATACGAAGGATGCGCGGGGCGTATGTGAGCGTCTCGGGATCAACTATCGGATCTATCATTATGAAAGGGAGTTCCTGGAGGAGGTCGTGGATCCTTTTGTGCGTTCCTATGAGCAGGCGCGGACACCGAATCCCTGCATCGACTGCAACCGGCGGATGAAGTTCGGGATCCTGTTTGACCGGATGCGGGCGGAAGGGATGGATGTGCTTGTGACGGGACATTATGCCCGGATCGCATACGATGAAGAGAGCGGCAGATACCTTCTGAAAAAAGGGAAGGACCCCTCGAAAGACCAGAGTTACGTTCTTTACCAGATGACCCAGGAGCAGCTTGCGGCAACGGCTTTTCCTCTCGGTGAGTATACGAAAGAGGAAGCCAGACAGATCGCGGCGGAACGGGGCTTTCAGAACGCCGAAAAAGCCGATTCCCAGGACATCTGCTTCATCCCGGACGGGGATTATGCCGGGTTTATCGAAACCTACACCGGAAAGAGGTTTCCGAAGGGGGATTTCGTCGGGACGGACGGGAAAAAGATCGGCGAGCACAAAGGGATCATCCATTATACGATCGGCCAGCGGAAGGGGCTGGGGATCGCGAGCGAGGCTCCCTATTATGTCACGAAGATCGATCCGGCGTCCAACCGGGTCACCCTTTCCCACGGAGAGGGCCTTTTCTCAAATAAGGTGGTTGCCCATAATATCAACCTGATCTCCGTGCCCTCGGTCAGCGGAGAAATGCGGGTCGCGGCGAAGATCCGTTACCGGCAGGTCGAGCAGCCCGGGATCCTGACGCAGCCGGATCCGGATACCCTCTGTATGGTCTTTGACGAACCGCAGCGGGCCGCTACTCCGGGCCAGTCCCTGGTCATTTATGACGGGGATACGGTCGTCGGCGGCGGGATCATCTCCGCAGAGCCGTCCTGAGAGGACTTTTTTGCTTTCCTGACTCTTTTTACTACCATTTTTTCTCAAAATGTGATACGATAAGGGTACTATGAGAGGATTCATCCGCGAAAAAAACCGAATGGTGCTTGTTTTTCTTATTCTGCTTTCTCTGGTTCTGGTGGCCGTTCCGCAGGAGGTTTTTGCTGCGTCATCCGTATCGACGGACGTTGTGACGAACCATATCCATGAAAACGATTATTCGACCCGTGACAAGGTTTCCGATTGTTATATCGTAAACAACAATGACGGTACGTTTTCCCGCGTGGAAAACATGGGCGATATCATCTATATCGAAAAATATACCGCTTCGCTGGTGAAGTTTGACCAGCGCTTCGTGACCATGGAGCTGCCGAAGTTCGGCGGCTGCTATTCCGGTGCAAATTACAATTATATCGTATTCGGGCAGGATAACCCGGAGAATAAAGAGGATGTGGAAGTCCTGCGGATTGTCAAGTACGGAAAGGACTGGACGAGACTCGGGAGCACTTCTTTCCGGGATATCAACACGACCTATCCGTTTTACGGCTGCAACAGCGATTTCGCGGAGTACGGGAACAAGCTTTTCTTCCGCTGCGGGCATCTGAATTATGCCGGGCAGCAGGAGCTGCTGACGGTATCGATCCGGATCTCGGACTGTGCGAAAAAGGAGGTCCAGTGTAAGAGCGCGAGCGGCAACTATCTGGATGTGGCCGCGACCTATATCGATGCAGCGGACGGGATCGTCACGATGGCAGATCATGTCCTCGGTGAGCCGCATGCCCTGCGTTTTACCAGCTACAACAGCGACAGCATCGGAGGCGGATATGCCTATGCGACGGCGCTTTCCCTGCGGGGCAGCACCGGCATGAATACCCCTTACAGCAATATCGGCGGATACGAGACCTCCGGTCAGTACTATATGATGGTCGGCAGCAGCGATCCGACGGACGGCAGCTCCCCGAACCGGAATGTCTATGTGGCGGTACTGCCGAAACACAGCTACGCGTCGCAGAGTATAAAGATCTCCTATCTGACGGGCTATGCTTACGGTGACCTCTATACGGTGATGACGCCGTATCTCGTAAAAGTGGACGACAGTACTTTTGTCGTGATCTGGGAATGTAAGTACGGATACAGCGAAACGGAAAAGATCAATTACGTATATTTAAACGGCGCCGGACAGATGACCAGCGAAGTAAAGACCATGGACGGCTGTCTCTCCGACTGCCAGCCCGTTCTCATCGGAAATCAGATCGTCTGGTATACGACGAATGGCGTCCGGACAACGATGTATTCCATCCCTGCGAGGACCGCGACGGTAGCACCTACGGCCGAGGCGAGATCGGCGATCGTATACGGCGGCGTGGACTACAGTGCCGTATTTGACCATGCATATTACATCAACCGTTATCCGGATATGCGCGTGCTTTTTGCGAACAATCCGGCCGGCGCACTGGAGCATTTTGTACGCTACGGGATCAGCGAGGGCCGTCAGGGAAGTGAAAACTTCAACGTTTATGTTTATCGGAATTATAATGGTGATCTCCGGAATCTTTTCGGGGATGACCTGAGACAATACTACATGCACTTCATCAATTGCGGTGCTGCTGAGGGGAGGAAGGCGAGATGACAAAGGCGGCAGATCAGAACGGAACGATTGGAAAAGTAAGAGCGATGATCGAAGATGCACAGCAGATCGTCGTGATGCTTGGCGTCGGCACCGTGATCGAGAGCGGAGGCGAGAATATCTGGTCCTCTCGCGAGTGTTACCGGATCGAGGAGATCTATCATAAATCGCCGGACGAGATGATGTCCGTCGGTTATTACAGCGCGCGCCGTGATAAGTTTTTTGAATTCTACAAAAAGGAGATCCTCGGGGCCAATTTGAAGCCGGCACCGCTTTTCAAAGATCTGAAGCGTCTGCAGAAAGCCGGCAAGATCCGCAAGATCATCACGCAGAACTATTATGATCTGCACCATCAGGCGGGACTGAAGGATGTCGTCGAACTGTACGGAAATGTGAAGAACAACCATTGCACCCGCTGCGGGAAAGAGTTTTCCGAGGAATTTGTCCGGAAATCCAAGGGAGTGCCGCTTTGTGATGACTGTAATGCAGCGATCCGGCCGGGTATTCTCCTTTTCGGAGAGAAGATCCATAATGATCTGATGACGGAGGCGGTAAATGCCTGCGAAGATGCCGATCTGATCTTGGTACTCGGCACCAATATGTACGACAACATGGTAAAGTTCTGTACCGGAAATTATACCGGGGAACGGCTGGTCCTCATTTCAAAAGAGGAGCATTATACGGACCGTTATGCGGATTTCGTGATCCACGATACGGTAAGTAATGCGCTGCCGAAACTGATCCCGTAAGACGGGAAGATCTTAAAAAGAAGCCCGCAGAGAGCATCTGCGGGTTTTTTATTTGGCGGATTCCGTTTTCGGAAATCTCCGTCGAACGATCAGGAAACAGATGAAGTGTACGAGGGCCGTGACGCCCCAGGAGATCGGATAGGAAGCATACAGGGTCTGAAGCGTATGATGTGTCCGGAAATAAGTGAAGATCCAGACGATACGGAAGCCGCAGGCCCCGAGGAGAGAGACGATCATCGGCAGGATGCCGTAGCCCAGTCCGCGCAGTTCACCGCAGAGGACGTCCATGATCCCGCAGAGACAGTAGGTAGTCATGATGACCTGCATCCGGAGCAGTCCGTATTCGATCACGGTGCCTTTTGTGGTGTAGAGCCCCAGGAGTTCCCGGCCGAAGAAGTAGAACGAGTTTCCCATGATCAGCCCAACAGTGGTCACCAGGATGAGACAGGAGATGAGGATGCGGTTTAAGCGTGAGTACTTCCCTCCGCCGAGGTTCTGGCTGGTAAAGCTGATATTCGCCTGATAGACGGAGTTCATCGAGTTGTAGACAAAGCCTTCGAGGCTCATGCATGCGGTATTTCCCGCCATCGCGGTCTCGCCGAAAAAGTTGACCGAGGACTGGATCAGGATGTTGGAGATCGAGAAGATGCTTCCCTGCAGGCCTGCGGGCAGGCCGATCCGCATGATCTTGCCCATGAGGCGGGGGTCGATCTTCAGATCGCGCAGACACAAGCGGTAGGAGGCGTCGGCCCGCGCGAGACAGCGTAGGACCAGAAAAGCGGAAAGCGCCTGGGAAAGTACGGTAGCCAGCGCGACTCCCTCGACGTTCATATGAAATACAACGACAAAGATCAGGTTCAGTCCGATATTGACGACCCCTGCGAGTGTCAGGTAAAAGAGCGGACGTGAGGTGTCACCGACGGCGCGCAGGATCGCGCTGCCGAAGTTGTAGAGCATCATGACGGGTAGACCGGCAAAATAGATACGGATGTAGAGCGTAGCGAGGGAAAGCACGTTTTCCGGAGTCTTCATCCGGATGAGGATCGGGCGGCACAGGAAGATCGCGAGCAGACCGACTGCGATCCCGAAATACAGACAGAGCAGGATCGAGGTGTGCACGGCATCATGCACGTTCCGGTCCTTTTTTGCGCCGTAGTAGCGGGCGACGATCACATTACTTCCCACGGATACGCCGATGATCACGTTCACGAAAAAGTTGATGAGGGAGGAGGTCGCCCCGATGGCGGCCAGTCCGAGCTCGGCCATCCGCTCCGAATCCGCGAAACGGCCGATAACGACCATATCCGCAGCGTTGAAGAGAAGCTGCAGGATGCCGGAAAGCATTAAAGGCACGGAAAAACGAAGCAGTTTCGGGAACAGCGGATCCGTGCACATATCGATTTCGTGGCTTTTCCGATTCATAGGGAAATCATAGTACGAAAGGATAAAAACTTCAAGTTCCGTATTCACAGACGGGGCTTTCTTTGCTATAATGGGAGCAGTCAGCATCAGGGGCTTTAAGCCGGCGGCAGCGTCATTGCCGTCGTGTGGGAACCGCCTTATGCAACAGGGCGGCTCCGAAGCAATGGGGGTCATATGGACGAGAATACAAAACTACAGGACACAGTAGAAACACCGGCGGATCCGCAGATCCCCGGAACGGCGCAGATCCGTCGGATCGCATCACAGCAGAGCCCGATGGAACTCCTGGAAACCGCTGAGCGTCTGGCAAGCGGCGGATATGACAAGAAACTTTTCAGTGTTCTTTCCCGTGTTTTCACGGAGCACAAGGGCTTCCACGGAGAGGAACAGGAGGGCATGCGCGCATTGGTCCACGGCATCATGAACTCTTCCGTGCCGTCGGAGCTGAAGATGCAGACCTTCACTTCATTTGAAATTCCCGCAAGTCTGAAACCGGATCCGCAGACAGCCGAAAGCTGGGTAAAGAGCTGCGCACACAAGCGGATGAACATTGCCGCGTATTTTCTTGCGGGCTATGATTACGGCGAGGAGCTTTACTCCGTGATCATTTCGAATAAAAGCCTGCTCCGTCTGTATGTGACGGCAGCAAAGCCGGAAGCACTCCTGAAGATGTTCGAGACGGTGATCGATCGTGAATCCAAGGAGGACATTACGGGTCTTACGAGAATGGTGCGGAATATCAAGCGCCGCTATAATTATACGGATAAGGAAACGGCAAGACGTGTAACGGAAGAGGTCTTTGCATCCAAAAAAGTTTTTTTTACCTCGAAACTTCTTTACTGTCTGGCATTTTCCGTTCCTGCGGACTGCCTGCCCGAAAAGAAGGAACTGATCAAGATCCTGAAAATCTCCGTAAACTACGAGGAGAAAACGGCAAAGGATTTCGTCCGCAGATACCAGATGGATTTCGATGTATCGGACAAAGCACTGTGCACCTATTTCCTGAGCAACAAGAAAACGGAAAAGGAACGTCCGCTGGTGACGCGCTTTGCAACGCATCTGGTGAGGATCAAGGATAAGGATGAACAGAAGAAGCTGCTGCACAATGCATTCAAGCGCGGCGGACTCTTCCGGATGTATGCGGGGTGCATGCAGGATGGCGGAGTCAATGAGGAGAAGCAGAAACGCTTCCACTACAATGACGAACAGATCGCCTGGGTAAAGACCCTGCCGGGATTATGCAAGGAGGAAACGCCCTTTTAACCGGGGCGTTTCTTTATTCTGAAAAAGAAGGAGATAAGTAACATGGATCGTGAGAAGATCATCGTGATCGATTTCGGCGGACAGTATAATCAGCTGGTCGCAAGACGGGTACGTGAGTGCAACGTATATTGCGAGATCTATTCCTATAAAAAGGATCTGGCCGAGATCAAGGCAATGAACCCGAAAGGCATCATCCTGACGGGCGGTCCCAACAGTGTATATGAGGAAGGCGCACCGTCCGCGACGAAGGAGCTTTTCGAGATCGGCTGCCCTGTTCTTGGACTCTGCTATGGCGCACAGCTGATGATGCATGTGCTGGGCGGCAAGGTGGAACGTGCGGACAGCCGTGAATACGGAAAGACCAGGACTCTGGTAAATACTTCGGCGTCCCTGTTTGAAGGAGTCGGATTTGCACTGGATGCGGATCAGCCTTTTGCCGGTCCGATCACGGAAAACGAAAAAACAAGCGGCAGACTTTTAAAATATGATCCGGTGGAAGGTCCGATGTTCCCGGATGAAAAAGCGAAAGTAACGCAGGTCTGGATGAGCCATAATGATTACATTTCCAAGCTGGCGCCCGGGTTTACGTCCATTGCGTACACCGGAAACTGCCCGGTGGCAGCAGCTGAGAATGTGGAAAAGAGCCTTTACCTGATCCAGTTCCATCCGGAAGTACTGCATACCCTGGAAGGGACAAAGGTGCTCCGGAACTTTGTGAGAAACATCTGCGGATGCAGCGGCACGTGGAAGATGGATGCTTTTGTCGAGAGCACGGTCAAGGCGATCCGCGAAAAAGTCGGCGACGGAAAAGTGCTGCTGGCACTTTCCGGCGGAGTGGATTCTTCCGTGGCAGCAGGTCTGCTTTCCAGAGCGATCGGCAAGCAGCTGACCTGTGTCTTCGTTGATCACGGCCTGTTGCGGAAAGACGAGGGAGACGAGGTGGAAGCCGTCTTCGGACCGAAGGGAAGTTTCGATCTGAACTTTATCCGGGTGAATGCACAGGAGCGGTATTACGGAAAACTGGCGGGTGTGACCGAGCCGGAGAGAAAACGTAAGATTATCGGCGAAGAGTTTATCCGCGTCTTTGAAGAAGAAGCAAAGAAGATCGGCAAGGTGGATTTCCTGGCGCAGGGCACGATCTACCCGGATGTGGTGGAATCCGGACTGGGCGGAGAATCCGCAGTGATCAAGTCGCATCACAATGTCGGCGGGCTCCCGAATTTCGTGGATTTCAGGGAGATCATTGAACCGCTGCGCGATCTTTTCAAGGATGAAGTGCGAAAGGCGGGACTGGAGCTGGGGATCCCCGAGCATCTGGTATTTCGTCAGCCGTTCCCGGGTCCGGGTCTCGGCATCCGTATCATCGGCGAGGTAAACGCGGAGAAGGTACGTATCGTACAGGAAGCGGACTATATCTACCGGGAAGAGATCGCGAAAGCGGCCGAAGAATGGAAGAATGAGCATATCGGCGAAAAGAAGGCGACGGGGAGCACGCCGGATGAGATCTTTGAACGGGCGCGCAACTTCAATCCCGACTGGATGCCGGATCAGTACTATGCGGCACTTACGAATCTGCAGTCTGTCGGTGTCATGGGCGATGAGCGTACCTACGATTACGCCGTGGCGCTGCGGGCTGTGAAGACGATCGATTTCATGACGGCCGAGGCGGCACAGATTCCCTGGGACGTACTTCAGAAAGTAATGAGCCGCATCATCAATGAGGTCCGCGGCGTAAACCGCGTCTTCTTCGATCTGACGAGTAAGCCCCCGGGGACGATCGAGCTTGAGTGAATTGAAAAAATCCCGCAAGCCTTGAAAATACTGGGTTTGCGGGATTTGTTTTTGCCTTTTGAGTACAATTTGAGTACAAAACTTATTTTTTCTTCTTTTTTGAACTGTCAAGCAGGGCATTTCGTTTTGCTATACGAGCATCGTAGTCAAGGTTTTCATGCTGCGTTTGACTTACGGGTTGATCAGAATAGTAGTCTACGATGGATTTC
>Ga0247610_10000332_pt1 | contig 72606 bp, 56 predicted proteins | sample 174DNAGHGhighgp2_FD_193483 | JGI IMG/M metagenome (GOLD analysis project Ga0247610, IMG submission 193483) | Sheep rumen microbial communities from Palmerston North, Manawatu-Wanganui, New Zealand - 1742 DNA GHGhigh gp2 | ecosystem: Host-associated > Mammals > Digestive system > Stomach > Rumen...
TACTGATGCTAATGATTTAATAGCCTTATCTACTGCTGATAATTGAATTAAGATATCAGCACAATATCTATCATCATTTATCATTTTTTTAATACCATCTAATTGTCCTGTAATTCTATTTAATCTTGACAATAATTTATTTTTATCATCATCACTTCTATTAACTTTAATATCTTTATTACAATTACATGCCATATTTCATCACCACTTATATAATATACCCCCATAGGGTATATGTCAATGATAAAAATATGTTAAAATATGTTAGGTGATATTATGCGACTTTTAAATTATGTTAAGATATTTTATGGCATTACTAGATTAGAACTTCTAGAGCTTGATAAAAATGATTTAGTATTAGTAAATAATAAAAAAGAAAAATTAACATATAAATTAAAAGAATCTGATATCGTTACTATTAATGGAAAGATAATAGAAAAATTCCCGTTTTCATATTATATGTATAATAAACCTAAAGGCATATTATCTATGATATCTAATAATAATGATAGTTATATTAATAATATTAATATTGATAAAAAATTAATGGTTGCCGGAAGATTAGATAAAGATAGTGAGGGCCTATTACTATTATCTAATGATCCTGAATTTATTAATTCTATAATGGGTGAAAAATCAATTATTGAAAAGGAATATATAGTTACTACTTTTAATAAAATTAATACTGAATTTATTAATAAAATGAATGGAGAATTTATTATAAGAGGACACTTATTAAAGCCTGTTAAAATAAAAATAATTGATGATTATAATTTTAGTATTATATTAACTGAAGGAATATATCACCAAATTAGAAAAATGGTTATAGAATCAGGAAATAGAGTTAAAAATTTAAAAAGAATTAGAATTGGAAAATATAAATTAAATGACCTAAAAACTTCATCTATTATAGAAATTAAACCCTAAGAAAAAAGAATGAGACGACTCATTCTTTTATTTTTTATTTTTTCTTTTGACTTCTTAAATAATAACCTATAACAAATTTAGTAGTTACAAATTTCATTATAAAATTAACAAATTTAACATTAAATCCATATGTAGATACTATTTTAGATCTTCTATATAAATCACGGTAAGCTCTTTTTACAATTACATCTGCTTCATAGATTTTTCCATAATATCTAACCTTATCATTTTGTTTGGTATCAGCCCTTGATATAAATTTAGTATTAACCCAGCTTGGGCATAATGCCATTATTCTTATACCTCTAGGCTTTAATTCTGCATATAATGACTCAGTATAGCCTTTTACAAAGGCTTTTGTGGCTTGATATGTTGCCATATAAGGAATAGGTTGGAAAGCCGCACGAGAGGCAACCTCTAATATTTTAGCTCCACTTGACATATATTTTGAAACATATCTAGTTAATAATACTAATGCTTTTACATTTAGGTCTATCATACCTAAATCATCTTCTAAATCAATTTTATCGAAATCACCAAATTTAGCATAGCCTGCATTATTAATTAATAATTTAACATCAGGTGATTCTTTTTCTAATAATTCATTAATTTTAGATATAGATTTTTCTTTGGTTAAATCTAAAGGAATTATTCTTAATGGTATATTAGTTATTAATTTTAATTCCTCTAATGATTTTTCATTTCTAGATATAACCCAAATTTCATCTACATTTACCCATTTATTAGCTTGAAATAGAAATTCTCTTCCAAGGCCAGATGAGGCACCTGTAATGATTGCAATTTCCATTATTTTATACCTAATCCATCTTTAAATGCATGACCAACAATTTCAGATACTAATAAATAATTATTATTACATGGATCAAATGAAATTGCTTCTAACTTCTTAGGATCAATTTTATCATTTGTTAAAATAGATTCATCAACTGAAACATTAATAATCTTTCCAACTAATCTTCCATCCTCTCCAAGGCTTATCATTTCACACTCAATTGAAAGAGGATATTCTTTAAATAAAGGGGCATTAACGAATTCTGATTTAAAATGATGGAATCCTGCTTTTTCTACCTTATTATATGTTTTTTTTCCTGATACAATTCCAAAATAATCAGATTCTTTTACAGTTGATTTAGTTGCGATACTTAATGTAAAAGCTTTTGTTTTTAATAAATTATCAGTAGTCTTATGACTTGCAAGATTAACTTCTACCTTATCATAATCATAAATTCCACCCCATGCTGCGTTCATTAAATTTGGCATACCCTTTTCATCGTATGTACCAAGCATTAATACAGGTTGTGGATAAATCCAAGTTTTTACTCCAAAATTTTTTCTCATTTTTTATATTCCTCCTTATATAAATTGATTCCTTTTAATAATCTATTTAATCCTTCTGTTACATTTTCTTTAGATGTAGCTAAATTAATTCTAATAAATGTTTTAAAGTTAACGCCATATTCTTCTCCATATGAAAAATATACCTTAGCCTTATCTTTTAAATATTCACATAAAAATTTTGTATCATCTGTAATTCTTTTACAATCAACCCAAGCTAAATATGTTGCATCTCCAAAATGATAATCTAATTCCTTTAAATTTTCATTTAAGAAATTTCTTAATATCTTTTTATTATTATAAACATATTTGTTCATTTCATCTAGCCAAGCTTCGCCTTTATTTAGGGCTACACTAAATGCATCATATACAAATGCGTTACCTTCAGCAACCTCATCTGTATTTAAGCCTCTATTTACAAGCTTTCTAATCTTTTCATTAGGAATAACTACACATGCACCTTGAAGTCCTGCTAGATTAAAGCATTTAGATGCTGATATACAAGTGATAGATATTTGTTTATTTATATCATTAACTGAAGCAAATGGAATATATTCCATACCTGGTGTAACAATGTCACAATGTATTTCATCAGATAAGACTACAACATTATTTTCATAACAAATCTTACCTATTCTTTCTATTTCTCCTCTTGACCAGATTTTTCCTACAGGATTTTGAGGATTACATAATATTAGCATTCTTACACCATTTTTAATTCTTGCTTCAAAATCCTTCCAATCTATTTTGTATTCTTTACCATCATAGATTAAATCTGATTGAGAAACCTCTCTATGATTATTGATAATTGAATTAAAGAAAATATTATATGTAGGAGTTAAAACCAAAACTCTATCATTAATTTTAGTTACTCTTCTTACAATACTAGATATTGCAGGTACAACACCTGTTGAAAATATCATCCATTCCTTTTTAAAATCAACATGATGACGCTTAATCCAAAAATCTCTAAATGCATCAAAATAATAATCTGGTGTATTAGTATAGCCTAAGGCACCTAAATCAACTCTTTTTTTAATTGCATCCTTAACAATATCTAATGTGTCAAAATCCATATCAGCAACCCACATAGGTAAGACATCAGGATACATCCATTTTAAAGAGCTAGTTTCTAATCTATTAGCTGTTTTGTCAAAATTATACATAGCTACTCCTTAATAACAATTGTTGTTTTTTTAGGATCAATCATTTTTTCATCTAAAATAATTTCTCCAATACCCTTTGCTTCTATTCTACCATTAATTGGATTTTTAACTGAATCTATTTTTGATTGTATAATTGCATCTACATCCTTACATAATTCAAATGATAGGTCTGTATTTAATAATTTACAATTAATCATTTTGATTCCATCCATGTAGCACATACCTTGATTTGAATCAATAGTACAATTAATTAATGTAATATTTTTTGAATTCCATCCTAAATATTCACCTATGATTGTTGAATCATAAATTGTTACATTTTCGCAATTCCAAAATGAATCCTTAGAATTTAATCTCGCATTATGTATTTCTATATTTTTAGCTCCATCAAATGCGTAATTACCAGATAATGTAAAATTATCAATTTTAATATTTTCTGAATTCATTAAAAAATAATTACCTCTTGCTTGAACATTTTTTAATGTTACATTCTTACAAGTCCATAAAAATTCTTCTGCGTTAGGAATCATTGTATTTTCAATTGTTATATTAGAAGATCTTCTAAATTGCTTAGGAGCTTCAATAAATGAATCTTTAATATAAATATTATCTGTATACCAAATACCAGATCTTGCTGTATCTAGCCATGTTGTATTAAATACCTTTATATTTTTAGAATACCATAAAGGATACTTCCATTTAAATATACAATTATATAATTCTATTTCACTTGATTCCTTTAATGGAGATTCTCCATCAGCAAATGTTGTATCATAAAATTTTGCATCATGTGTATTATATGCAGCTCTTTCTCCTGTTAAAAGTTCTTGTCTAAATTCTTTCATCTTTTACCTCCATAAATGGGAACAATAAATTATATACATCTACATCTATTCTCTTATCATTAATATCAATATTTCCGCCATTCATTATCCAAATTAGCATTAATCCATATAAAATTGTTATTATTCTATATGTTAATGAATCAACATCAGTATCCTTTTTTAATTCATTATTTTTAATTGCATCATTAATGATATTAGAGATAGTATTATAATCATATTCAAGCTTACATCTACAATTTAGATTATTTTGAAGCCATGATTTTGTAATTAAAACACCTAAGCTAAAAACACCTTCTTTATATCTTTTAAAATAATAATCAAGCTTACTTATAATATCTAGATTACTCATTTTTTCTAATTCTTCATTAATATATCTAAATTCAAGACACCCTATATCAGATATAATATCTTCTTTTTTCTTGTAATAAACATAAAATGAACCCTTAGCAACTCCAGCAAGCTTAGTTATATCATCTACTGAAACATTTTCAAGTCCTTTTTCTCTTACTAGAGTCCTTGCTGCTTCTACTATTTTAGTCTTTGTTTGATTAGCCTTTTCTTCTCTTTTTCCCATTTTCTCACTTCCTTAGTTTATATTATATCAATTAATGACTATTAGTCAATGACTTTTGGTCAATTTCACATAATTTAAAATGGCAATCACAAAGATTGCCATAATTTTATAATGTAAATGAATATGAATTTGAGCCGTTAGTTACACTATATGATCCAGATCCAAATGAATCTGAAACTAAATATAAAGATGTATAAGTTGAGGCTAAATCAAAATTAAATATTTCATTATTACTTGAGTCTAATACTTGATATTTACCACTACTAAATGAATATGAGCTTGATGATTGTGAAAATCCTCCAAATCCACCCATTTGGCTTACACTACCAAATAATTTATTTTTAAGGCTTGTTGAAGGTTGTTTTTCAATTGGACCTGCTAAAATACAAGTTCCGCCTGTAATACTTATTGTTGAATCACAATCTAAGGCACCAGCACCTCCGCCTTGTGCTCCTGTTCTTGCAATAACAAAGCCACCTGTTTGAGTATATGTACCATTAGAATCAATTCCATCAGTATCACCAGAACCAACTGTTACATCTACATAGCCACCTTTAATTAATATTGTTTTAGCTAAATATGATCCACCTGCGTTTATTCCATCATCATTTGCTTGTAGTTTAATATTACCATTATTTATATTAATTTGATTTCCTTCTATTCCTTCATGAGATTCATTAATTATTATATTTCCACCATCAATAGTTAAAATATAATCTGAATGAATACCATCATCTTTTGAGCTAATATTTAAATCTCCACCATTAATATTTACATTACCAATACCAGTTTCACCATTTTCTAACGCTTCACCTCTATTAGCATGTATTGCATCATCAGTTGATTTAATATTAATTATTCCGCTATTTATTTCAATATTATTATTACTCTTAATACCTTTAGCTGAATAATCAAGCTTTTCAGAATTAGTTTGTTGCATACCACCTGGCCCTGGCATTTGACTTGTCATTTGATAATTAGTCCAAGCAAGGTTAATTATGCCATTTGAAATAGATGATATTTGTAATGTATCATATGTACTATTTATTACACCACCATCAGATACAGCATAATAATTATCTAAAGAATTTTCTGTAGTAGATTTGTCATATGCAAATAATTTTACATTTTTATAATTAGAATTATATTTTGTTTTGTAATAATAGTATGATTGACGTCCTTGCATACTTATAGAATCATATTCTAGGTTTTGGAACTCGCCACTATTAATATCATCATTATAATAATATAGAGCATATCTATAATTTGTGTATGTAGATGTCATTTTTAAATACATATTTGTACTACTTTTTTCAATACTTGAATTAGAATATGATGAATAATTTGCAGTATAAATTGTAAGTGTTGGCTTATCAATTCCTTCTGTTTCATCAATAATAAAATCATATGCTGCATCTATTCCATCACAGGCAGCATAAATATCAATTATTCCACCTAATATATTTATATTTCCTCTTTGATTACCCTTAGATGAAATATCAGAATTTGAAGTTTTTAATCCATCAGAATTTTTAGATATAACAATAATATTTCCTGATTCAATAGTTAATGAATCATTTCCCTTTAATCCATTATTATAAGCATCTACTTTTAAAGTTAAATTCTTTATTTCTAAATCATCCTTTGAATGAATTCCATTATTTGATTTACTAGAAATATATAAGCTTCCCTTACCCTTTATTTCTAAATCAGAATTAGAATAAATTGCAGCACTGCCTTCTGTCTCATCATTTTCTTCTTCTCTATTATCAATAATTTCATTATAAGTGTCCTTATTGGCCTTAATTTCCACTTTTGATGCATCATTAACATAAATACAAGAATTAATACTAGAAGTTAAAGAAACGCCATCTAAATCCAAAATTACCTTTTGATCTATAGCATCTACCTTTATGATTCCATTTTCCAATTTTCCTTTTAATATATATTCTCCTTCTTCAGAGATTATATATTCGTTATTAACTGGTTCAATCTTTAAATTAGTTTGTGCATTAATTAATTCAAAATCCCCAGTTATCTCAACCTTATTTTCTTCAGCATCTTCTGCCTTTGCGGTTGATGTATCAGATGGTTCATCTGATGAAGATAAAGTTACATTACTAAAATCTGTGCTATTACTTATTTTTTTAGAATTAACACACCCTGATAAAAAAAGGCATGTAATCATCATTATTCCATATAATAAATTTTTCTTTTTCATTTTTATCCACCTCTACTGTAAGTATAGACAAGAAACCTTAATTAAAACTAAATTAAAATATAACTTTAATAAAAAAAGCTCCTACAATGTAGAAGCCTTACTTACAACATCTGATAAAACATCTTTATCATATATGTCATCATAATCTATTTCATAATCAACATCTATTCCAAGTTCAATAAGCTTATCATTTTCATCAAATAAGCCATTTAAACTACTTGCACATATAAGCATACCTGTTGGAGTAGTAAATGGATATATAGCACATCCTCCACCACCAGATTTTTTGCCAATTATTTTGGCAAGATTATATTCTTTACAATAATTTACAAAATCATTAGCACAACTAAATGTATATTCTGATGATAATACAAAATAATTAAAATCATATGCATCATCATCAGTATATGAGCCATCTCTATTAGCATCTACTTTAAATGTTTCAGTTGCTATTTGACCAGATTTTGTATTTTTGAATTCAAAGTATATATCATCATTAGTTATTAATCCTAAAATTTGAGCTAAGCTAAATGTATCTCCACCACCATTTAATGTTACATTAAAGATTATATTTTTATAATTATTTTCTTTAGCAAAATCTAAATATCCTTTTATTTTGGAATCTATTCCATCTTCTAATTCAACTTCAAATTCATTAAATGTTATCATTAATGTATTAGAATCTATAATCTCACAATCACTATAATTTTTAGATGAAAAATCTTTTTTTAGCATACGATAAACATTCCAAAAATTTCTTTCTCTATCAGAATATGGTGCATACTCATTTATATTTTCATTAAACATATCAGTTTTTAAAATATATGTATGCATATCAGATAATGAGCTTATAAATGAATCAACACCAAAAGATGTATGGTCTTGATTCATAATATCAGTCTTATATAAAGCTAAGTTATCAGATGTTTTAAAATCAAAATAATTATTTAAGCCATATAATTCATTAAATGTAAAATCTAAAAAATCATAATTATATTGCATAAATTCTTTTGTAGGCGTAAATGTAGGAGTAACATTTATATAATAATTATCATATGAATTTCCTATATATTTATCCCCTAAATAATATAGATAATAATATGATTCTAATGAGAATAATGAATTAACAACATGAAAAGGTATAACATTTTTATTTTCTACTTCTTTTATATCAAAATTATATTTAGAAATATCTATTACATCAGGTTTTGAATTATCTCTAATTTCAGTTGATAACATTAATAAATTTTCATGATATTCTGGAATTTCATCATAGTCTTTATCATCTATAGAATAATAATTATAATTATTAACAGTAATTGTATCTTTATCTGAATCAACTACAAATTTATAATCATATTCACCTTTCATCATTGTATAGATATTATCATTAACACTTACTTTATTTGGATAATAACCTACATTATTTATATAATCGTCTATTGAAACATAAGGTATTACTGAATTATCAAAAAAATATGTATCAATATATGAATCCTTGATAGAAAAATTTTTATCAGCATTACTAAATGGTAATTTTTTCTTAATAACCTCATTATCTTTTTCAGTAATAGTTATTTCCTCTACAGGCTTTGATTCAGTTATTCTATTAGTTTTTGTATTTGAATTGTTTTTACAGCTTACAAGAGCCAATGTAAATGCTGATGCAATAATTAAGAATCCTTTTCGCATTTTAATTCATCTCTTTCTTTATTTAATTTAGCATATATCTTATCTGCTTGATTCATTAGAATTGTTGATGCTTTTAATATCTTAACCTGATTCTTTTTAAAGCATTCAATAACAGGTAAAGATAATTTATTATTTGTAGCACTTTCTTCTAATATTGAAATAGTTTTTTCAATACTCCATGCTTCTTTATAGCTTCTTTTAGCAATTAGGGCTGATATTACATCAGCAACCTGTAATATTTGTTGATCAATAGTTAAATTTTGACCTTTAATCTTATTAGGGTAGCCTGAACCATCCATCCTTTCATGATGTCTATAAGCTATTTCAATAATATCATAGTCCATTTTAAATGTTAGTATTTCTTTAGTGAATTCAACATGCTTTTTCATTCTGTTATATTCAGTATCAGTTAGCTTATCAGGCTTTTCTAATATTTTTAGTGGAATACATACCTTACCTAAATCATGAGCTAGACCTGCAACATATATCTTTTTACATCTAACATTTTTAATTTTCATATATTTAGCTAATTTATATGCAATTATAGCTGTAACCTTTGAATGATATAGTGTCTGAGCACTATACATTTCAAATAGAGATGATAGCATTGTAAAGAATTCAGTTTTTTCACGTCTATTAAACATCATTTTAGATATGTATTTATAGATTATAGTTTTATAGTGCATTGAATTAATTTCATAAAAAATATCTGTTGTTTTAACTAATCTAGATAGAGCATAAATATCTAAATGGTTATATTTATTCTTCTCTTCTAATATTTTATTTAATGCTTCATCTTTATCATTTAATTTAAATAAATATTCTGTATATTTTTTAATTAAAGCACATTTAATACCATCAGAATATTGAATTGATAATTTCATCTTTTTATTTTCATATAGTAATATTTCAGCATAGTTTTTAAGTGGTGAGAAATATTTTAAAAATAAATAAGTTTCATTTTTAATTGTTTCTTTATTAGTATCATCATATAGTTTTCCACAATCATTAAAGCAAGCTAAAAAAACATATTTTTTAATTGTTTTATTAGGTATACTTTGGATTTTTGCAAATCTATATAAAATAAATGCGTATTTTAGATTAAATTCCATTAATTTTGTGTCTATCTTAGACATAAAATCAATTGCTATTTCCCATAAATTTTTAGAAGGTACAATACTTCTACAATTTGGCTCTCTCATAATAAAACATCACCCTTTAAATTCTACAAATATTATAACAAATTATATACCTCTATGCAAAATAAAAAAGCAGTTTTAAACTGCTTGATTATTTTGTCTATTTAACGCAACTAAACCTAAGATTCCACCAACGATTAATACAGCTGTAATAGAAAGTGCACCTAAAATGATATCTACAATAAATAATGCTTTATTTTTAGAACTATTAATACAGATAGCATACGTACCTGCAATTGCACCTGCAATAGCGAAATACATTAATACAGAAAAATATATCATATACATTAACTGTACTTGAGTTGCTTGTTCTTCTGGTGTACCAGGAAATGATGAATGTAAGTTTCCATTCTTTAAGGCATCTACAGTATAATTGTAATATGATTCAGAAGTCCCCATATCCTTAAATATGAAACTTACACCTAATAATACTAATGATGTAACAATCGTAATAATTCCACCAACAATTAAAATGATTTTACTAGCTTTTCTCATATAATTTCTCCTAAAGAATTTATTATTCTTGTGTATATTTTAAATTCTCAGCTAATATGTATGTATTCATTGCTGATAATTCTTCTAAATCATCACCAATACCTGCAAGTAATAATCCTGCTGCATATACTGAATATCTTTGAGCGAAATCTACTGTAACTGTAATTCTTGATGCATAATCAACGATAACTTCTTTATCTCCTTGATCTGCATCATAGAAATTGAATCCGAAGAAACCATCAATTTGATTACAATAGCCACCTATTTTCATCATAATTGTAATATCTTCTTTCTTTGCAAATTCAGAAATTTTATCCTTATATGCGCCAATAAATTCAAATAATGTTTTAACAACATCATTATATGGTAAGAAATAGAAAACTACATCGTCATCCTTAATTTCTTTATAAGGCTTTGCTTCTTTTTTCATAGTTTCTACATCTTTAGAAATTGCCTCAATTGTTTCTTTTTGTTTTTGGAATAAATCTTTTTTTCTTTCATAGTCGATACAAGCATTTTCTAAATGGAAATAATTTCTATCACCTAATACTTTAAATCCATTTTCTTTTAAGAATGCTTGATATGCATCTGCTGAATCCTTATCAATTGTTACTTCTAATACAACTTCTTTTCTAGCACTTAGTGGTGCAGAAGGTACATATTCTTGTTCATGTGAAGCAATTGAACTGAATGCACGTCTTAAACCTTTTTTATTATAAATTTTTGCATTTCTTTCGAATAATGCAAGATTGATTTCCTTTGCCATTTTTAAAACCTCTCATACATAAAAATCTTTTAAAATTATTATACCAATTATTTGGCTTACAGTCAATAAAAAAGGAAGTCTTAAAGACTTCCTATTCTATAAAATTTTCTTAGATATTTTGAATGTTCCGTTTTCGATTTTTTCTTCAAATTCGGCAAGCTTAAATGGCTTACCATATAGATAGCCTTGTAATCTTCCACAGCCTACATCCTCTAAGAATTTAGATTGTTCTTTTGTCTCTACACCTTCGGTTAATGTTTTCATACCAAGTTTTGTAGCTAATTGAATAATGCAATCAATAATATCTTTAGTTTTATCATTATGTTCAAAATTAGATAAGAATTTCATATCAATTTTAATAACATCAAATACGAAATCTTTTAATACATTTAATGATGAATAACCAGAACCAAAATCATCAAGCCAAATTGCATAACCATCATTTTTAAGAGATGCTACTGTTTTTGATAATGTTTCTACATTACTAGATAATGCACTTTCAGTTATTTCAACGTGAATATAATTTCTATCAATATTATATTTTAATATTGCATCCTCTAATTCCTTTTTAACATCCATTAATTCAAAATCTAATCTAGAGAAATTAAGTGATACAGGCACAATTGGTCTATCACTATCTAATGATTCTCTTAAATTTTTACATACATAATTAATTATAGCCTTATCAAGCTTATGTATTAATCTTGTATTTTCTAATACAGGAATGAAATCTGCAGGTGATAAGAATCCATGTGTTGGGTCAATCCAACGAGCTAGGGCTTCTGCACCACATAACTCATGGTTTTTAGACCATACAACTGGTTGATAATATGCAACAATCCAACCCTTTTCAATAGCTTCATCTATATGGTTAATTATATATTGACGCTTATTAAATGCCTCATCCATTTCATCATCATATTCTCTATATAAAACACCATATTCGTGCTTAATAATTCCACAAGCATATCTTGCCTTATCAATTGCTCTATTAGGGTCTTCGTCTTTCTTTGGCTTATATCCACCAACCTTTAATAAAACAAATAGACCGTCAGCTAATTCTTTTACTATTTCATCTAATCTATTAATCTTTTCTTCAAATGTATTTATAGATGTATATACAACAAAGTGATCATCTGATTGTCTTGCTATTAAATCTTTACTAAATGTTTCTTCTATTTTTTTTGCAAAATTAATTAAAAATTCATTTCCGCCATCAAAGCCTCTATGTTCATTAATAGCTCTAAAGTTTGTTAAATTTAAAAATAAGAATATCTTATCTTTATTGTCATAATATACTTTAACTGTAGATGTAATAAATTTAACATTTGTAATATTTGTTAAATGATCATGATTTGCTTCATAAATTAACAATTCATCTTTCTTTGCTTCTGCAACACGCTGCTGATAAATACTTATCGCAATCATTGTTAATGATATTAAGAAGGTAATATAATTTATTTTATCTCCGTCTAAGAATTCTCTATTTGGATACGTATCAAGGAAATAATAAAATAACATAAATACACCTGATAATATCAAAATTGAAATATATGGCTTCCAAATTAATAAGCATGCTACAAAGATTATCATTGTTAAAAAGCATGTTATCATCTTAGGTCTAGATTTAGAAATAAAGTCTGAATATCCAACTTTTATACCGAAAAGTAAACAAACAAGTGCAAAGCATATAATTATTATCATAGATAATACTGTATTATTTACTCTATATTTTCTTCTATAAATTGTATGTGCTAATATAGATGCACCAAGTAATGGCATAGATGCATATAATAAAACAGTTGTAATCCTATTAATATCTGTTCCTACTATATGCTCTGCAAATAATAAAAACGGCCATAATATACATATTGATGCAATTATTATATTTGCTATGAATAATGCCTTACTATTACTCTTTTTTAAGAATGTTATTGCAAATATTATTATCGCAATTGAACAAACAATAAACAATACATAAAAAGACATAAATCCAAATATAAAATCTAAATTAGATGTATAAGGAGCCTTAAAATTATCAATTCCAGGAATAATGTACTCTCTTATTTGTCTTAAAATCATCCATTTCTCAAGTACTATGATAATAGATGACATATAAATACTACTTTTTATATTTGCTTCATTTAAATATGCTTTAACATATTTAGAATTTCTTTTAAAACCGAATAATTCTAATAAAAAATTGAAAAAAGATTTTAACTTGGACATATTAAATTCATCTCCTAATAGATAAAAGGTAATTTACAAGATAATTATAACACAATATATAAAAATAAAACTAAGTTAATTTTATCGTATAGACAAATTAACTTAGTTTTCCTAATCTGTATTTAAAATCATTGTATCCAAAATCTGTTAATTTAATAAAAGAATTATCTTCTTTTAAAACATAAATATTAGGTAGTGGCATACCATTAAAGGTATTGTTTTTACAAGATGTATATAATGCCATATCTCCAAATATTAATAAATCATTTTCTTTAGGTTTATCAATGAACATATATTTACCAATATTATCACCTGATAGGCATGTAGGTCCACCTAATCTAACTTCTACTTTATTTCCTTCTAGGTTTGCTAAATAAAGTGGTGGTAAATAAGGCATTTCTACAACATCAGGCATATGGCATGCAGCAGATGTATCAGTTATTGCAAAAATTTTATTATTATTTTCAAATACATCTAATATATGAGTTAATAAATATCCTGCATCTAATACTACACCTTCACCAGGTTCTAAATATACTTCTACATTCCATTTTTTCTTTGCAAATTCAATACATTCAATTAATAAATCAATATCATAATCAAATCTAACTATATGATGTCCTCCACCAAAATTAATCCATTTGATGTTTTTGAAATATTTAGAGAATTTTCTATCAATTTCATCTAATGTTATTTTTAAGTCATCTGAATTTTGTTGACATAGGGTATGGAAATGAATTCCATCTATTAGATTTAATAATTCAGGAGTTAAATCTCTTTCTAATGTTGAAATAGGTATACCAAGTCTTGATTCACTAGAACATGGGTCATAAATTGCAGGACCCTTTTGAGTAGAAATTTCAGGATTAATTCTTATTCCTACGCTTTTACCATTTGCTTTTGCAATAGGACCAAATTTTTTTAATTGATTTAATGAATTAAATACAATATGATCACTATATTTTAGTAATTCATCAAATTCATCATCCCTATATGCACCACAAAAGACATGTACTTCTTTATCCTTCATTTCTTCTTTTCCAAGTCTTGCTTCATATAATCCTGATGCCTCAGTACCAGCAAGATATGGCTTTAATGTGTCATATAGATTAAAATTAGAGAATGCTTTTTGAGCAAGTAAAATTTTACATCCTGTTTTATCTTGTATTTCTTTTAATATTTTTCCATTATATTTTAAGCTCCATTCATCTATTACATAACATGGAGTTTTTAACCCTTTAAATAATTCATAAGGATTTAAATCCTTAAATCTTTTAAAAGGTGGTCTTAAATCCTTATTTATCATATTATTTCACCATTATAGGATTATAAGATTCTCTTTTTGGTAATCCATATTTATCTAGTGCTTCAATAAATGGATCTGGGTCATATATCTCAAGTGTATTTGCACCTGGTGTAGTCCAGATTTTCTTTAATATAAGCATTGCACCACACATTGCAGGAACACCAGTTGTATAGCTTATTGCTTGGCTTCCTACTTCTTTATATGATTCTTGGTGATCACATACATTATAGATATAATATGTTTTTTCCTTACCATCTTTTATTCCTTTAAAGATACAACCAATATTAGTCTTACCAACTGTTCTTGGGCCTAAAGATGCAGGATCTGGTAATAACGCCTTTAAAAATTGAATAGGAACTATCTTTTTACCTTCATATTCAATAGGTGTAGTTGATAACATTCCAACATTTTCTAAGCACTTCATATGTCTAATATAGCTTTCGCCAAATGTCATATAAAATCTAATTCGTTTGATTTCAGGATAATTTTTAGCTATTGATTCTATTTCTTCATGATGTAATAAATAAATATCTTTTTCACCTACACCATCGAAATTATATTTAGAATGGATACTCATTGCAGGAATAGAATGCCACTTACCATCCTCATAATATGCTCCTTCTGATGATACTTCTCTTAAATTAATTTCAGGGTTAAAATTAGTAGCGAATGGATAGCCATGATCTCCACCATTACAATCTAGGATATCAATTGTATCAATTCTATCAAATTCATGCTTTTTTGCATATGCAACATATGCTTGTGTTACACCTGGGTCAAAGCCACATCCAAGTAAGGCAATTAGGCCTTTATTTTCAAATTTATCTTTATATTCCCATTGATAGCTATAATCAAAATATGCACTAAAGCCTTTTTCCTTTACTCTCTTTTCATAATTCATTCTCCATGTTGGATCATCAACATCCTCTGGTTCATATGCAGCTGTATCAAGATAATGACAATTACATTCTAAACATGCATCCATAATAATTAAATTTTGGTATGGCATACCTAAATTCATAACTATTTCAGGCTTATATTCGTTGAATAATTTTACTAATGCATTAAAATCATTTGCATCTATTTGCTTTGTAGTTATATTTGTTTTAGTTTTATTTTGTAGTTCTTCTTTAATCTTATCGCATTTAGATTTTGTTCTAGATGCAATACATAAATCTGTAAATACAGAATCTAATTGACAACATTTATGAATTGCAACTTGGGCAACTCCTCCACATCCTATAATTAACGCTCTACTCATAATAAATACCTCCAAAATTAAAAGTTAGGTGGGCATGAAACCCAAATAATCTTTGAACCACATTTACATTTATTTTTTATATAATGATTTTTATTTGCTACAAAATAAAAAGACTCACCTTTTTTACAAACGAAAGTCTTATCATCATATATTACTTCAATTTCTCCTTCGATAACATATCCAAATTCTTCTCCAGAATGAGGATAATCATGGAATGTTTCTCCATTTTCTTTTAAAGAAACATAAATTGGTTCCATTTGATGCTCTTGCGCTGTAGGAACTAACCATGTCTGAGTATATGAATCAAATTCCTTTTCGTATTGTTCTTCTTTTGTAAATATTATTTTTTCATCAGTAACATCCTTAAAAAAATCACTTAATGATATTCCTAATACATCTAATATGATTTCTAGTGTTTCAAGTGATGGTGAAACTGAATCACTTTCAAGCTGTGAAATATAGCCTTTGGTTAATTCACATCTATTAGCTAATTCCTGTTGGGTTAGCTGTAATAATACTCTTCTTTGCTTAATTTTATTACCAAGATTCATATAATCACCTTCTTTTTTGTTTGAAATTCCTAATCTTTAAGTTTGAAATTCCTAAACTCGACTAAGTCTATTTTATACTAAAATATAAAATAAAGCAATAAAAAAATTGACCATAAATCATACAGGTCAATTTATAAATTAATTATCTTATTTTTTTAATCTTAGCTATAAAAAAGCCTTCGAAATATTCATTTGGTTTTATTGTTAAAACCTCATTATATAAAGATGGTAAAATATTAGATTTATCAATATTGATATTAATTGGCTCTAATACAATATTTTTATTTAATATTTCTTTTAAAACTAATTCATTTTCTTCTTTCAAAATAGAACAAGTTGAGTAAATCATTGTATGTCCTGGTTTTAAAATTTCAATTGCTTTTTTTAATAATTTCTTTTGAATGATACTAGAATTTTTAACTAATAATAAAGAAAAGTTTTTTAAATCCTTTTCATTACATAAATTAATAGTTCCAGATCCAGAACATGGGGCATCTAATAAGATAGTATCAAATCTAAAGAATGAATCTAGTTTAGAGGCATCAGCTACAATAACATTTGCTTTGGCATTTAAATGATTTAAATTATATTTTAATTTTTCTGCTCTAATTTTATTGAATTCTACTGCCATTATTTGCTTTTGATTATTAGTTAAATCAGCAATTAAAGATGTCTTTCCTCCTGGCGCTGCACACATATCTAAAATATCAAATGAATCATCTAAATCAAGATATAATGGAGGTATTTGGCTTGATAACGATTGTAAATATATTTTACCTTCATTAAATAGATTTGAATCATAAAAATTATAAGTAGATTTTATGATATATGCATCCTTATAAAATGAAGATATTTCATATTCAATATTATTTATATTTAAAAAAGACTCAATTTCTTCTTTATTTGATTTTAAGTTATTAATTCTTAATGTTTCATATCTTTTTACATTTAAGCCATTAATAATTTCATCAAATTCTAAAGGATATTCTTTTTTTATTAATTCAATAAAATCATCTTTTGTTATCATATTACACCTATTGCTTCTTTTTCTTATATATTGGAAATAACATTCTTGTTTCACTTTTATAAATATCAAAACCAGGTTTTCTATCTCGTTGATGATTTTCAGCAAGTGGTATTGATACAAAGATAAACATTAATGTATTAACTATTGCTCCTATAATTAAAAAGTAATAATTATTTAATGCAAATATTGCAAGTAATGCAATATTTAACCACATTAATATCTCACCCAAATAATTAGGATGTCTTGAATATTTCCATAATCCATTTCTATTAAATGTGCCATTTTTATTTTTTCTATATTTATGCATTTGAAAATCAGCGATACCTTGTAATACAAATGAGAATATTGCAAATACAAAGAATATTAATACAAATATATTAAATGAAACATCATAATTATAAATAAATAGAACAGGTAATAAACATAAATAAACTACTAATGTAGGGAATAAATGAATGCCTAAAAGATTAATTAAAGGATAGAAAAATCCAGTTTTTTCTTTTAGTAATTTATAGCGCCAATCTTCCCATTTAAGATTATCAAATGTATAAATCCAATTGATTGTTAATCTTAAACCCCAGCCTATAACTGCGATTGATACTAAAATTCTTACTAAATTTAATGGCTTAGTAAATAATAATAAAATAGCAATTGAAAGTGGAGCAACACTCCAATATGGATCATAACATGAAGCGTTATTTAATATTAAACTAAATATAAATATTATTAATGTAGATGTAACATCTGCAATTAAAAAATTTAAGTAAAATTCAAATGGTAAATTCACATATAAAAAATATCCACATATTCCCGCAACAGCATAAAAACAAGTAATTAATAAAATACTTAATATTTTATTCTCTCTCATATAGTCCCCGTATTTTTATATAATTAATAATTTTTTAAATATTTTTTTCTAATTTCTTCTTTTTTAATTTTATCAATACCACACATTTGTTCTAAAAAGCCATCCATATTTCCATATGTATCATTTATATAATCTAATGCTGCAGTTAAATATTCTTTTCTTGCAGTAAATAATTCCATAAATTCTTTTCTTAATTTTTTTAAAAGAAATACCCATGATATTAATTTATATTTAAATGGAGTAGCTAAGCTAGTATTTGTAAATAAGTAATCATTCATTATTTCATCTAAAGATAAGCCAAGTGTATATTCTAATATTGCAGCTAAAATACCAGTTCTATCTTTTCCTTGCTGACAGTGCCATAATATGGCTCCATCTTCATTTTCATATATTACACTAAATATTTTAGTCCAATATTCCTTTTTATCCTTTGCTACTAATAATCTATAATATTCACATAAATTAGGAAAAATACCATTTTTATGTTTTCTTGCTTTTTTATCAGGATTAGATTTTAATTCTTTATAATTTTTAAAAGGAATTTCTATATATGTTACATCAGGTATAACTTTATCCTTTACCTTTTTTTCTTTTTTCATTCTTAAATCAATAACATATTTTAGATTATATTCATCCTTTAAAATAGAAATATCTTTATCTGTTAGCTTAGATAAATCTTCTGATCTAATTAATCTCTTTTCCTTTATATTATTTGATTGAGAAATATCTCTTGCATTAATTAAACCATCAAAAACTAAATTTTTCAAAATACCCACTCCAAACAAATATATTATAATATATTTTATTTTATAAATAAAGAAAATCCCAAACGGGATTTAATTTATATAACCTATTAATCTTTTCCATCTTCCATATTTGTATGCAGATATTGAAATAATCATTCCAACAAGCCATCCAATTGGCCATGATAAAAATATTCCTAGAAGTTTAAATTCATTTGGTAATGTATATGCAAATAAATAAGATAATGCTACTCTAATTATTAAATCAGCAAATGTTGCAATCATAAATGATCTCATATCTCCTGCGCCTTTTAGGACTCCATCACATGGAATTTTTATACATAAGAATATATAAAATGGAGCAACACAATAAATGAATTTAACTCCTACATTAACTACTTCTATACTTGTATTTTCATTACCAAATATTTTTAATAATTCCTTTGGTATTAATAAAAATATTATTGTAGCAACTAAGGTAATTGATCCGCAAATTAAAAGTCCGGAATAAAAGCCTTTTTTGATTCTTCCATATAATTTAGCACCAGCATTAGTTGATGTAAATGTTGATATTGCATTAGACATAACTGTATATATATTTACAATAACATATACTATTTTATATGCTGCACCATATCCTGCAGTAGTTTCTGAACCAAATGTATTAATTAAAGATTGAATGAATACCCCACCAATTGATATAATTGAACCTTGTATAATTGATGGTACTGCAATTTTTAAGATATTATTTAATAATCTTTTATCAAAGATTTTTCCTTTTTCATTTAATACTTTTTTAGAATAAATAAATAATATGATAAATGAAAATATAGAAACTATGATAATTGATATTAAAGTAGCTATAGCTATTCCTTTAATATTCATACCTAAATTTACAAATAAAATATCTAAAAATATATTTAGTACTGTAGAGAATATTAATAAATATAATGGGATTCTTGAATTACCCAATGCTTGAAATAATGAAGTTATTACATTATATAAAAATAAAAAGATAATACCTATTGTATAGAATAATAAATATGTATAGGCTAAAGAATAATATTCCTTATCGTATACATTTAATAGCATTAATAAAGGATTTAATAATAATATACCTAATAAACCTACTACAATACCTATTATAGATATTGTTATTAAAGATGTATTGATTGCCGATTTAGCATTAAAATAATCCTTTTGTCCTATAAGCCTTGATGTAATAATATTCGCACCAACCCCAAATCCTACAGCGATTGCAAGATATACAACTGTTATAGGATATGTTGCAGATACTGCAGATAGGGCACTATCAGATATCATTTTACCTGCAATCATACTATCACATATATTATAAAATTGTTGTAATGTTACTGATAATATCATTGGTATTGAAAACAATAATAATGTCTTAAATGGATTACCAGAAACTAATTTAACACTTTTATTCATAATTTCACCATATCTATTTATATTACTTTTATTTTATTTTTCAAGTATAAAATATAAAAAATGGTCACAAGACCATTTTTAAATTTATTCTTTAGATACTTCTATAAATTTATCCTCTACAGTTTTAAATATTTCAACTAGGTTTGGATCAAAATGTGTACCTGCATCTTCAATTATTATATTAATTGCTTTATCAACAGGCATTGGTTTTTTATAAACTCTTTCTGCAACAAGAGCGTCAAATACATCAGCTATTGCCATTATACGAGCAGGAAGAGGAATATCAGTACCAGCTAAATTTTGTGGATATCCTTTTCCATTCCATTTTTCATGGTGAAATGTGGCAATATCATATGCTACATTTAAGAAATCTTCATCTCCTAAGTCCTTTAAAATATTTTTAATTATATCTCCACCCTTAGTAGTATGAATTTTCATTTTATCAAATTCTTCATCTGTTAATTTACCAGGCTTACATAATATTAAATCTGATACAACGATTTTACCAATATCATGTAATGGTGCTGCATTTATGATATTATCACAATATTTATCAGTTAAGATATCTTTATATTTATTATCTTTTTTCATTGCATCAACTAAAATAGTAACATATTTTTTAGTTCTTTTAATGTGCTCTCCTGTTTCAATATCTCTAGATTCAATGATATCTGCTAAATCTTCAATCACTGATTTTTGCATTTCAGATTTTTTTCTGATTTCTTCATTTACCTTATCATTTAATTTGACTTGCTCAAAAATCATATTTGATGTTCTACCATTAATTATTATGGCAATAAAATCAATTACACTTATACAAACCATTCTAGGTAAAACATAATGGAAAAATACCTCAAGCATTCTTTTTGGTGTTGCTATATTTAATCTATTTTGAATACCATATACAACATCATTTGCTTCTTCTTGAGTTAATGGCTTTAATAAATTAGCATCATATATACCATAGAAATATGATGCATATGTTACAAATGGAATTGATAATAATGTTATAGTTAATAAAACTAGAAATACGCTTCTTTTCGTTTTATATTGTGCTGCAAATAATGGTGGTATTGCAAGTAATAATACAGCTTGGAATGAAAATACAATACAAATATCTATTATTGAAAAATAAGAAAATATTATAATTAATACCTTGAAAAAAGGCATTTCAAGTACTGATTTTTCTTTTTTCAATATCTTATCATGAATTATAAATATTAAAAATGGAATAATATCTGTAGTGATTAATCCAAACATTGAAAATCTTGTGATTGCTTTATCTTGAGTGAAAATACCAACTTCATTAAGTATTAAAGATAAAAATGCTAAAAAACACATTGCAAGTAAACAATACATATTAAATCTATTAGCTTTTTTCTCGGCATATAAATAAATATAATCATTTTGACTCATACAATCACTCTCCTACTTAAATTACTTCTATTATACTAGAAATAACTTTCTATTCATATATTACGCCTCACATAGTATTATGTCAAGCATAATATCAAAAAAATATTTAGTTCATTTTTATTTATAATAAAAAGTCTACTTTAATAAACCAATAAGATTTTTAAGTAGACTTATTTTATGCTCTTTTTAATTCTGTTTTATTATCATACATTAATTTATCAGCACGTCTAAATACATCATTAAATGAATTATCAGTTAATTCATATTTAGCAATACCTAAAGCGATTATTGGATCAAATTTAGATTTAGGCTTTTTCATTTCATCAATAAAACCTCTTTCTAAATCTTCACTTTTATTATAATCATCATCTATTAAAAAGGCCATAAATTCATCTCCGCCAATTCTATAGATTTTTGAATTATTGAAACAATTTTTGATGATATTAAATGAATCAATAATATATTTATCACCATTTTTATGACCGTATAAGTCATTAATTACTTTTAAATTATTTACATCAAATATAGCAATTTTAAAATCTTTAACTGTATTTTGTCTAATTTGAATATCTATAATATCTTCTAATTCATTATATGCAACTTTACTTTTAGCACCAGTTAGAGCATCTGTATATGCTAAATCCTTTGCTCTTTTTAAATCAGCAAAATGCTTAGTTTCTCTTAGGAATGCTTCTTCTAATTCTCTTTTATATTCTTCTTTTTCATCATTTATAACAAATGTATGTAATAAACAAGTACCCATCATATATGCCATTGAGAATATTGGTAATAATGGAAAGAAAATTTGAACAATTAAAAATATAGACATAATTATTCCAAATAATCCTATAGTTCTATATCTTTTTCTAATTTGTCCATAGCTATTAATAATTGATACAAATGTATAAATTGAAATAGATGATAAAAGTAAAATTTGGGCTATTAATATTACAAATCTACCCCATAATGCCCTATATTCACATTCTTGAGTAAGACTAAATAATATAGGAGTGAATAAATTAATTATAGAAATAATTATTACAAAAGCGAAAAATATATAACTAAAAATATTTAAGATTTTACTTCTTTTATTTTCACCTAAATAATTAACAGTAAATCTAGACCATAATAATAAACCTGATCCCATAGCAATAAAATAAAGGACTGTATCTATATATAATGCAACATATAACTTTTGGGATTCTAATATACCCCACAATATATCTGTAATATAATAAACGATTACAGCAATTAAGAATAATTTATAGCTTTTCCATTCTTTAACTTTATCTATATTTTTAATTTTATTAAATAAAATATCATAGTTCTCTATGACTAATACTAATAGAGCTATTAAGCCTATTGCAGCATAATACATATATAACATCTCCCATAATAAAATTAAAATTTTATTACCATATAAATATATTACTTTTATATTTATTTTGCAACAAAAATTATAAAAATGTTGTTTTAATAAACTAAAAAGATACCCATAGGTATCTTCTTAGTTAAATACAAATTTAGTTTTTTTAACTTTATCTCCATAAATTGTTTTGAAATCATCTTTCATGGAAATAACATTATAGCCACTCTTAATCCATTCATCTTTTAATTTTGCTGCCTTATCTAGATTTGCATAATCATCTTCAGCATCGTCAGCAACAAGCATGAATGTGGCAGTCTTATATTTTTCATTTGACATACAATAATTATGCATTGCAGAATCTCCACCTGAATTACCAAAAGATAATACAGGTACCTTACCTATTTCTTGTGCTATTTGTTTTACCTTATTAGTCTTTAAATTCTTAATGATTAACTCATCTGTTCTAATAAGCTTTTCATTTGATTTCATTGTATAAGATACACCATCAGTATCTTGTTCAGTTGATTTTAATACAACATCCATACCTATTACTCTATTAGGTTCGATTCCTAAAGAATCAACTAATGCTCTACAAATAAATCTATCTGAACCTGAAACTACATAATATGTAAAATCATATGCTTCTAAAAATTTAAACACTTCAAGCATTGGCTTATAGAATGATTCAGCATAAGTCATACCTTCAAATCCATTAACATCTTTTCTAGCATAATCTTTAACATATGTATCAAATTCTTTTAAAGTCATACCTGAATATGCTTTTGCAGCTGCATATGCATGCTTCATATCAAAATGATCAGGTAATGCTACATTATTTCTGACAAATTCTCTAATATTAGTCGCTGTTTCAACTACATCAGCAGGAGCTTTATCCTTATATGTAGGGTCATCTAATACTCTATATTCTAATAGATTATATTCAAAATATGTTGGATATAATTCACCAACGAATGTACCATCCATATCGAATGTAGCAATTCTATCTTCAACAGGAATATAGTTTTTAGATTTTTTATTAGTTACATCAGCAACATAATCTTTTAATACATTAAGTGAATTACAATCATTCCATAACTTAAAATAATTCTTTTTATTAGTGCATGATGCAAGTGAAATTATTGTAAATAATGAAAATAATATAAATAAGATTCTCTTTTTCATAAATAATACCTTAACCTTTCAAACTTATTTTATCATATCTTTTTATAAAATTAATAATATCTAATATTATTTTAAATAAAATGTAGCTGTTATAGAATCAACGTTTAATATATTTTCTAATGCTTCTTTATCTAAATTAATATGTCCAAGCTTAGTATATGACCACTTACTTTTATTATAAAAAATAGATATCTGATTTGAATTATATAAAACTATATCACCAGGTATAACATTTAATTCAGAATCATTTGAGCTAATAGTTTTACCAATCATACCAGTTTGTTCAAATCCACCATATTCATGCATATTAATAATTAATGTATCTTTTGAGATTCTTTTTAAATCAGAAACTGAATTATTATCTAACCAATTTATATCTAGTTCTTCATTTCCTATTTTTAAACATAAAATTTTATCCATATAATCATCCCCTATATTTGAAGTTGTGCCTTTTGATATATCATTTGTATTTAAAGATATAGTATTTGTAACTTTCTTATTATTTTTACAAGATGATAAAGATATTATTAATATTAAAACACTAATTATTAAAAATAATCTTTTCATAACAATCACACCTTTTAAAATAATTATAGCAATAATTGTAAATGAATTCTAGAAAATATACTTTTAAAGTCTATTTAAAATTAAAAAAAGCTTAATACATATAGTATTAAACCCTATTTTACTATTCTGGCAAAGGTATACAATTTTGATACAAAACGTTTGCCACTAGGCTCAAATCGTTTGCAACCTAGTTTAAATCGTTTGCCACTTGTTATAATCGTTTGCCACTGGCTATAAGCCATTGCCTTTGATTTATATTAACAGTGACTATTTTAATCTATTTTAATATCGTTATATAATCTACCTGATATTGATCTTGCATCAGAGGAACATTTTATATATATTTTTACTCCTTTTCTTATAAAAGCATTAAAAATATTATCTATTGTGTCTTTAGTCAAAGGATTATCATTAGAATCTCTTGAAACATAATTAATGTGTCCATCAAAAAGAGGTTGTTTTTTTTCACCCCAAGGTGTCATTAACATTCCAACTTTTGCAAACATAGATTTTGTGTTATCCCTCGTTGCTAAAAAATAATCAGACCAAGTATATTCTCCAACTCTAAATATACCCACATCAAATGTGTTATTTTGAATTCTACTATTATATGAAGAAGCAGAATTAATAGCACTTTGAATTTCAGGTCTCATAAAATATTGATAAAATAAGGGATATTGAGTTCTAATAACATTTAAACTCATCGGCTCTTTAGAGCCGTGACTATATGGGAAAATACAATAATATTTAGATGAAGTAATTTCAGAATCATTAATATCTGGAGTCTTTATAAAAGGATAAACAATATCAGTCTCTAATTTGATTGTATCATTAGATTTCTTCAAACTGCCACCAATTTTTTCATAGTGATAGAATTCTGAAATTTTATCAGATATCTTTTGTTTAAATTCGAGTTGATAGTATCCTCCCTTAACTAAGCTAATTCCACTTCTAAAAACTAAATCATTATGTCCCAAAACTGATAATACTTCGTTAAACTCTAACTTAGTTAATATACTATAATGATTATTGAATGAATCTGGGTTTCTAAAAGCAATCTTGTTTTCACCATCTTTTCTATCAAAAACCTCAATTTTAGATGGTTTTTTATAACTAAAAAAATATTCTCCAAAGTCTAAACTAACAGGATCAAATGGCCTTTCATTTGGATTATTCCATCTAACTACTTTATTCAAATAATATTGTCTTCCATCAGAAAATTTAAAGTTTCTAAAACCTTCAAAAGATTTATTGAATAACAATGAATCAGGCATTATAAACCCTAAGCACCCATTATTATTCAATCTCTCTCTTACTGTTATAAACGCTATCAATGCTGCAATGTTTAAATCAACCCCACCGCTATTTGTATCATTTGAAAAAATTCCATCAATTCTACAGTTATTCTTTATTAGAAGTTTATAAGTATCTGGTAAATTAGACCATCGTACCCAAGGTGGATTTCCGGTTATACAATCCATATTTCTTAATGAACCTGTTTTTAAATAATTTCCAATTATTTTTAACCAAATTGAATTTAAATTCCTTTTTTCTAAATCAATAAGTGTATTAATTAATTCATCGTATTTTATTGATAATTCAGAATAGTGAAAATTTGGATAACTTTTTATAACATTTATGGCCATTGCAAAATTTTTATTTTGAATTTGTACTTCAATTTCATCTAGAATCTCAAAGAACTTTAACTCGTTAACTATGTCTTCAGCAAATACAAATTTAATTGATTGGCAATCATGAATTGATGTTGTAAGTTCATATGTGAAACAGCTAATGCCATTATAAGTTTCAAGTGATGGAAAATATGTGGAATCACCCAAATATATAGGTATTTCCACTGGACTATCTAAATTAAAATTATTAAGCAAATAATTGATTTTTGATGTTAGAACTGCTAACGGATTGATGTCTATTCCATACACGTTTTTTATTCCTCTATTTAGCGCATATATAAGGAATATTCCGCTGCCACAAGTTGGATCTAATAATTTAATATTACCATCTGTTTTAGCAATTTTTAATGTATTTTCAACAACATCACCCGCCAAATATAAAGGAGTATAGTATTCTCCCATAGCATGTCTTACCCAAAAAGGAAAAATATTTTCATATAGCTTAATAAATAGTAAATTCTCACCCTTTGTATCTATTGTTGTTACAATGGCAATTTTATCATAGAAATAATTAAAATCTTCCTCACTAAATTCATTTAAATACCAAGAAAAAAAATCACCATCAATTAAATTTAAAATATTATGATTTCGATAAAATTGGTTATTCTCAATTTCTTTAAAAAATGTTTTCAAAAAAGTTGGCTTAGATTGGTGGGATGAGGTCTTGTCTAAAATAATTTTATGTAACATAAGCTTAAGAACAATTGAATAATATGTTTGTATTGAAAATAAAGCTTTATATTGCTTTTCTATATTGTCAATTTCTACATCAAATAATTCTTGATAAAACTTAATAACCTGTGCTTGCTTTTCAGTATCCAAACTATCATGAGCTTCAGATAAATTGAATAGTTTTTGCCATTCATCATAAAATAACTTTGTTCTTTCATTTGTTGAATTTATGGCTAATTCAAATATCCTTTTTATTATTTCCTTGTTTGAATCGACGCCTAAATATCCATTAATATTTAAGTCTGTAATAACCAATTTTTCTTTATTAGAAATTACTTCACAAATATATCTAAATTGTTCTTCATTAATTTCACCGGAAAGTTTTTCATTTAAAACAAAATCATTTTCTTCAGAGGAATATGCATAAATTTCCAACTGTTTTGCATTAGTTAAAATACCCCATGCATATGTTCCTAGGTCTTCTAAATAATCTTTAAGCTGTTTTCTATTTTCATCACACAAATTTACGTCTGGTGCTTTATATTCAATAACAAAATTTTCATATCTTGAATCAATATAAGTATGGACTGACGTAGCAACTTCGTTTCTAAATAAAATATTAAAATTATATTTTTCCAATAAATAATCTTTTATGTCATTATTTAAAGCTTGTCGAACATCTTCTTCTGAAACATGATCGTTTCTAGATATTCTCAATTTTAAATTTTTCAAATTATTAAGCATATTTCAATGTTCCTTCCCTAAAATGTTAAGTATCAAATTGTATGAATTTTTTGATTTGATAAAATATGGGAAAGTACATTGAATTATTGGCTAATATATAGCATTTTTGAGAAAAAAATAGTATACTATATAAGAATTATTGAAGAATTTTAGAGGTATCAAAACGTATACATTTTTATATTGTTCGTTGATACCTCTTTTAATTTGCCTTCATACTTGATAAATCTTAGATTTTATGGCTTTATATGTAGAAATGGAGGTGAGTAAATTGATTTATGCATATATACGTGTTTCAACTAAACAGCAAAAGATTGATAGGCAATATGAAGAAATAAAAGTTCTTAATATTGATGACAAACATATCTATGTAGATAAAGAATCGGGTAAGGATTTTGATAGGACTAACTATAAGAAACTTATTAAGAAATTAAAAAAAGATGACCTACTAATTGTTAAATCAATAGATCGTCTTGGTAGAAATTATCATATGATACTTGAGGAATGGGCTCATATAACTAAAACTATAGGTGCTGATATAAAGGTTTTAGATATGCCACTTCTAGATACTAGAATTGAAGGTAAGAACTTAGTTGGTAAGTTTATAAGTGATATTGTTCTTCAAGTATTATCGTTTGTTGCCGAAAACGAAAGAAATAATATTAGAGAACGTCAGATGGAAGGAATTAGAATTGCAAAAGAAAAAGGCGTTAAGTTTGGTAGACCAAAAGTAGTCACTCCACCTAACACCAATGAATTATTAGATAAATATATTAATCATGAAATAACAAATACTGAAGCCGCTGCTATTATAGGAGTATCTAGAGGCACATTTTTTAGATTAGTTAAAGAGAGAAAATGCAACACCTAGCGTTTTGAACGTTTAAAATTGCAACCACCCTTTAAACTTTGCTCTTTGAAAATTCAACCCCCTAGTAAAATTAGGCAATTATAATGCAACCCCCTATTATTTTTCAAAAGATAAAAACATACAATTTTGATACAAAACTAAGGATTTTAAGGGAGTTGTAGAGACTTGAACTCCGGTTTTTGGCACAAAAAAAGTGATACTTTTATCGTATCACTATATTTTTAAATATTGGTGCTCCAGGCGGGACTCGAACCCGCACGATATCACTACCAGTGGATTTTGAGTCCACCGCGTATACCAATTTCGCCACTAGAGCATATATAAAGGGGAAATTTTTCCCCTTTTGATAGATAAATTATATCATTTTAAATATTTTAAAACAATTAATTTTTCTTCTTCTTTTTCTTACATTTTGAGTTGAAAATTTCAATTGCTTCTTGGTAAACACCTAATATATTTTCTGCAAATTTTTCTTTTGAAAATTTAGTTGAAGATGGTTCAGTATTTTTAATTATTTCACTTAAATCATTATCAAGACAATAATTCATTTTATTAACAAATTCTTCTTCATTATTGAAAACAAAACCATTAACTCCTTCTTCAATTACCCCTTCAATACATAAATCATTTTGTACTAAAACAGGTACGCCTGAAGCTAGGGCTTCAATATATGTTAGTCCTTGTGTTTCAGATTTAGATGCTGAAACAAATACATCAGATATATGATAATAATATGGTATTTCTTCCCATGGAATTAATCCTGTAAAGACAACCTTATCACTAATATTTAATGCTTTAGCATGTTCTTTTAATTCTTCTAATACAGGCCCACCACCAACAATTAATAATCTAGCTTTATCATTTTTAGATACAACTTTTTCAAATGATGAAATTAAAAAATCTAGATTTTTCTCTTTAGCAGTTCTTCCTATATAAGAGAATATAAATTTATCTTTTAAGCCTAATTTTTCTTTTAATGCCTCAAGTTCTTCTTTAGGAGCATTAAAATCTGTAAATCTATGTAATTCAATTCCTGTAGGAATTATTCTAAAATCTTTTCCTTTAATACCATAATCCTTTAAATCAGGTATGATTTTTTTAGTAGGTAAGATAGTAAGTGTTGATGATTTATAAGTAGGCTTTGTAAATAATATTTGCATAACTTTAACCCATAAAGGATGTAAAAACTTATCTGATCTTGGAAATAATGTACAAATATATTGAATCCATGCAGTATGCATTGTATATACTACAGGTATCTTTAATTTTTTTGCTGCCTTTCTAGCAATGGCAGACATATTAAATTCTGTATTTATATGAATTACATCTAAATTATATTTTGCAATTTCTTTACAAAACTTTTTTCTAAATATATTATATTTATAATCTTTTGCTGCTTTAAATGGATAATGAATTCCTGGAAAATTAATAATCTTTTTATTTTTTAATTCAGGATGATCTTTACAATTTTCATCATCTATTGCTGTAAATATATAACATTCATGGCCTAGAGATTCTAGACCCTCATATAACATTTTAATTGAAGTAACTACACCACTTATTTGTGGGTAGAATTGATCTGTAAATAAACCAATTCTCATAGTCCCCCTCCTACTTCTAATCGTTCTCTCCCGTATCTTTTATACTATCTTCTTTAGTATCAGATACATTCTCGCCTATTTCTAATATAATTTCTTTTTCTTTTAAAGTCAATTCATTTTTCTTTAAATCCTTAGACAATCCTCTATCAAATAAAATATAATCAACAAGACCATATCCTAAGACAAAATAGTAAGTTAACAATCTCCAAATTAACATTCCAGATTGTGCTACAGAATCAGGATCTGAAGCACCTCCACTTGTAATTAAATTTTTAAATAAAACTAAAAACGCAAACTCTACACCACCAGACGCACCTGGAAGTGGTACCCAAATTGTTGTTGTTAAACTAAATGATGTTAATGCAAAACAATAAAAGAATTCTTTAGAAGTTATAGGATTTCCTATAACATAAAAGCCTACAAATGGTACACAATAATAAATCATATTAGCAATAACTTTTGTTAGTAAGCATAGTAGCCATATTTTCATATCTTTTCTCATTTCTTTAAATGCTGTTTGCATATCATTTACATATTGAGAAATAGATTCTGTTTTATCACCTACTAATTTCTTTATCGGCTTAATTTTACATATAGCACTTATAAGACCAATTAAAGCTTTACCAAATACTTTAGAGCATCCTAAAAGTAACAATAAAATCATTATAAATAGATTAATTGAAAAACCAACAATGAATAAGATAATAAAATTATCAATATCAGATAATAATCTATTAAAATATATTATTGCACATACAATAGATATTAAATTTAATGACACTTGATATGCTAAGAAATTTAATAATAATTGTGATGTTGAATCTGATAATGATACATTTTTTTGTTTTAATGCATATGCTTGAAATGGTTGTCCTCCAGATGAAAATGGAGTAACTGCATTAAAGAAAAATTCTGAACCAGATATCAAATATAAATCCCAAAATTTTAAATTTGGATATTGTCTTTTAACTAAAATAATTAATGATAATTTGTAGACAAAACAATATAAAAATATAATGCCAATACAAGCTAATAGCCATAGTGGATTAAATCCACTAGAGAATACATTAATTATCTTTTTAATATCTCCAATTTGGAATAACAAAACAACTAATAAAATTAAAATAGCAAGTATCAAAATCAGATATTTAATTATCTTCTTTTTTGAATACATTCTACATTTCCTCTAAATATTTAATTCCTAATAATCTTAAGCCTTCATTTAAAACAATTCTTACAGCCTTAGCTAAGCTAAAGTTAGTATTTCTAATTACTTCATCTTCTACATTAATCTTTTCTAATGAATAGAATTTATTGAATGATGCAGCTAAATTTAATAAATATTTAGCAATTACTGATGGTGCCATTTCGTTTGCTGCTCTTTCAATTGTAGATTTGAATTCAGAAATCATTTTTACTAATTCAAAATAATGTGGCTTAGTAAATAATTTTTCATCAATATTATTATAATCAAATTCTTTATCTCTTAAAATTGAGGCAATTCTTACACCTGTATATTGTAAATAAGGTCCTGTTTGTCCTTCAAATTTAACAGCATCTTGAATATTAAATTCAATATCTAATCCTCTATAATTCTTTAAATCAGCAAATACAATTGCAGCTATACCTACATTCTTTGCTATTTCATCTTTATTTTTAATATTTGGATTCTTTTCTTCAATTTGAGCTTTAGCTAAATTAATTGCTGTCATTAATACATCATATAATTTAACTACATTACCCTTTCTTGTAGATGCCTTTTTACCATTAGTTAAATAAAGACCAAAATTAACATGATTTACTTCATCTGAGAAATCATATCCCATTTTATCAATTAATCTCTTTAATTGTTGAAAATGTAATTTTTGTTCATTTCCTACAACGTATAATATCTTATTAAATTTATATTCCTTTTTACGATAAAATACTGCAGCTAAATCACGTGTAATATATAAAGATCCACCATCACTTCTTTTGATTAATGCAGGTGGCATATCATCACCTAAATTAACAATCTTAGCGCCTTGATCTTCAACTAATAAGCCCTTTGATTCAAGCTCATCTACTACTGCATCCATCTTATCATTATAGAAAGCTTCACCATTATATGAATCAAATGAAATATCTAATAAATCATAAATTTGAGCAGATTCTTTTAAAGATTCTTCTCTAATCCAACTCCATAAATCTAGATATTCTTTATCCTTTAATTCCATCTTTCTAAATGCTTCTCTTGCTTCATCTTCAAGTTCTGGATTTTTTTCAGCTTCCTCATGGAATTTTACATATAATGCAGTTAATTCATTAATAGGGTCTGACTTAATTTTATCTAGGTTACCCCATTTTTTATAGGCAACAATCATTTTACCAAATTGAGTTCCCCAATCTCCTAAATAATTGATTGAGAATGTATTATATGAACATTTTTGTAAAATCAATTTTAAAGAATTACCAATCATTGTACTTCTTAAATGACCAATTGAAAAACTCTTTGCAATATTAGGGCTTGAATAATCTAATGTTACATTTTGATTCTTTCCAATTTCACTTAAGCCATAATTAGAACCCTTATTTATAGCATCAATTAAAATAGCTTTAGATAATTTTTCCTTATCTACAAATAAATTAATAAATGCACCTACAGATTTAATATCAGAAATAGGAAGATTAAATGATTTAATTGCTTCTAATGCTTCACTAACAATTTCAGGCATTGGCTTTCTTAATGCCTTTACAGCAGCAAACATAGGTACAGAAATATCACCTAATTCAGCCTTTTTAGGTTCTTCAACTACAATTTGTAATGAAAAATCATATTTATCCTTATAATAAGCCTCAAGCTTTGTTTTTATTTCTTGTTTTATTGTATCAATCATAAATCCTCCAAATTAAGATAAAAACTGAGACAGACGTCTCAGTTAATAACAAATTATTGACTACTCAGTTGTTAAAACCTTATCAGCCTTAGCAAATTTAAATGCTGTGTTAATGTATGTATCCCAGCTATATTCAGCAGAATCTTCACTCTTAGAATATGTTTGTGAATTAAATACTAATGAGTCTGATTTAAATACTAATAATGCAGGATAAGTTTCTAAATCAAAATTATCTTGGCTCTTATATAAGCCATTGCTTGATTCAACTAATGAATTGATATTCTCATTAATAATAGAATTATATTCATCAACCTTATTTTTATATGTAGCAGTTGCTTTTAAATCATCATCTGCTTTTTCAACATAATCAGCAAACCATAAATATACACTTTTTACATCATATTCTTTAGCTAGGTTATTTACCTTAGATAAATTTTCTAAGAATTCTGCATTAGCTAAAGAACCATAGAATACAAATGTATAATCATTAGATTTTTTCTTTTTAGAAATACCATTAATTTTTGTTTCCTTTAATACATTTTCTTCAGGAATAAATGAATACTGAGCATTATTCTTACTATTGTAATCAGATATTGCTTTATTATATTTTTCAAGTTGTACAGCTGAACCCTTTGGAATATTAATAATAATTGTTGCAGCAATCAATGCTAAAATACCAACAATTAGAAATATTAATTCCTTAGTCCATTTAAATTTTGTTTTGTTTCTTTTACTCTTTGATGCCATATTTTTAACTCCTTTTTAGGTAGGTTATAATTTATTATAATTTTTTCATATGCCATTTCATTATATCAAAAATAGGGTAATATATCAATACAAAATACTTTTTTTTTAAGTCTACATAAATCTTGAAACTTTTTATTTTTTATGTTCAGATATTTCAATAAACTTTTTCTTAAAAAAAGTCTATTTTCTTTATAAATCTATCGCTTATTTACTTGATTAATAAGGCAAAACTATTGTATAATACAATATATAGAAGTTCTATGACAAAATTAAAATTGAATGGAGGTTAAGATATGAAAATCTTAATTTGTGCTAGTGAAGGTGCACCATATGCCAAAACTGGTGGCTTAGCTGATGTTATAGGAGCTTTGCCTAAGGCTTTAATAGAAAATGGCTGTGATGCAAGAGTAATACTTCCATATTACAAAAAAATAAAAGATAAAAACATTGCAGAATATAAAGGATATGCATATGTTAGAATCGGTTCTTCTACTGAATATGTAGGTGTATTTGAGGCAATACATGATGGAGTTACTTTCTATTTTATAGATAGTGATAGATATTTTAATAGAGATGGATTCTATGGATATGGTGACGATGGAGAAAGATTTGCATTCTTCGATTTTGCAGTACTTGAAGCAATGAAGGTAGTTCAATTCTTCCCAGATATCATTCATTTAAATGACTGGCAAGCAGGACTTGTACCTTATATTTTAAGAAATAATTATTGGGCATACCCTGAATTCAATAGAATTAAAACAGTATTCTCAATTCATAATATCCAATATCAAGGAAATTTCCCAATGGATATGATGAATATATTATTCATGCCATATTCTAATTCACTAGAATTTGGTGGATGTATTAATTTTATGAAATCAGCAATTATGGAATCAAATGCTATTACTACTGTTTCTCCTACATATAAAAATGAGGTATTAACAGATCAATATGGTTATTATTTAAATAATATATTAGGACTTAGATATTTTGATTTCTATGGAATATTAAATGGTATTGATGTTGTTAAATATAATCCAGAAACTGATAAGAACCTATTTAAAAATTATAATATTAAGACAGTTACTTCTGGTAAGAAAGCAAATAAAGAAGGCTTGTTAAAACAATTTGGTTTACCAGTTGAAGATGTTCCTGTATTTGGTTTAGTATCTAGATTAGTAGATCAAAAAGGTATTGATTTACTTGAACCAATTATTGATGAAGTAATTAATTATAGTAATGCTAAATTCATTTTAATGGGCTCAGGTGATTCTTATTATGAAAACTTCTTTAGAAGTGTTGAAGCAAGACATCCTGATAGATTTAAATGCTATATTGGATATAGTGATGAGATAGCTCAAAAAATTTATGCAGGATCAGATATATTCTTAATGCCATCTAAATTTGAACCATGTGGCTTAGGACAAATGATTGCAATGCGTTATGGTACTCTTCCACTTGTAAGAGAAACTGGTGGATTAAAAGATACAGTAATTCCTTTTAATGTTTATACAGGTGAAGGTACAGGATTTACATTTACTAACTTTAATTCTTATGACCTAAAGGAAGTAATGTTCTTAGCTATTAATACTTATAACAATAATAAAATTGCATTTAAGAAAATGATTAAATCAGCAATGGAAAAGGACTTCAGCTGGAAGCAATCAGCTTTAGCCTACATTGATTTATATAATAAGCTAGTAAGATAATAGGGGGAATAATATGGAAACTTTAGCTTTAATTTTAGCTGGTGGACGTGGTTCTAGATTAGATATCTTATCAGAAAAGAGATCTAAACCAGCTGTACCATTTGCAGGTAAATTCAGAATTATCGACTTTGCCTTATCAAATTGTACAAACTCAGGAATCTTTCAAATTGGTATTTTAACACAATATTTACCACTATCATTAAATGAGCACATCGGTGTAGGTAAGCCATGGGACTTAGACAGACGTGATTCATTCGTAACATTATTACAACCAAATAACTCTTGGTATAATGGTACTGCTGACGCTGTAAGAAAGAATCTTGAATTCGTTAAGCGTTATGCTTCTAAATATGTATTAATCCTATCTGGAGATCATATTTATAAAATGGATTATTCAAAATTAATTGAACAACATAAACAAACTGGTGCTGATTTAACAATCGCTGCTAAAATCGTACCAATGGAAGAAGCATCTAGATTTGGTATTCTAGAAACTGATTCTAATTTAAGAATTAATAAATTCGTAGAAAAACCAAAGGAACCAAAATCAAACAAAGCTTCTATGGGTATTTATGTATTCTCAACTCAAGCATTAATTGATGCAATTGAAGCTCATCCTGATATTGATGACCTAGACTTCGGTATGCATATCATTCCTGATATGATAAAGACTAAAAATGTATATGCATATGAATATTATGATTACTGGAAGGATGTAGGAACATATGATTCTTATGTAGAAGCAAACTTAGAATTATGTAAGAATGCACAATTAGACCTATATGATCCAAACTGGAAAATCTATACAAAATCTGAAGACCTACCTCCAGTTAGAGTAGGTGGAGATGCTACTATTAGAACATCACTTGTATCAAATGGTTGTATCATTGATGGTGATGTAGAAAATTCAGTATTATCACCAGGTGTTGTTGTAGGTGAAGGTTCTACTGTTAAAAATTCAGTAATCCTAAATGATGTAATCATTGGTAAGAATTGTAAGATTGAAGATACAATTATTGATAAAAATACAGTAATTGGTGATAATTCTGTTATCGGTACTGGTGATAAATCAATTGCTAATAAGGATAAACCTAAATTATTATCTTCTGGATTAAATGTTATTGGTAAGAAATTAATTTTACCTGAGGGCTTAGTAGTTGAAAGAAATGTAAGAATCTTCTCTTCTCCTAATCCAAAAGAGATTACAGATAAACATATCCGTGCTGGTGAAACAATTAAATAATAAAAATATAAGGCACATTCAATCGAATGTGCCTTTATTAATTATTTTTTATTTTTACTTTTTAAATCTAGGAATATATCTAGACTTCTTTTCATTATAATCATAGTAATCTTTAGAAGCAACAAATGCTCTAACTAATGCATAAATGATTGGTGATAAAAATAAAATTAATAATAAATTACTTAACATAATAATTACCTCTTTTCTTTTTTTCAAATACGATTATAATCATTTAAATAATATATGTAAGTATAATGCGTTTTCATAAAAATTAGAACACGTTTTCATAGTATTTTCATAAAAAAAGACCGCTAAAACGGTCTTATTTTATATCTTTTTTCTTCTAGCTTTCTTCTTAGCTTTTTGATCTTTTGCCTTTAATTTATCAGCAATTTCATCAATTTTTGCTTGTCTTCTTTTTTTATATCCAGGCTTTTTATCACCAAGTGGAACATATTTAGCGGCTTCCTTTTGATAATCAGTTGTAGGCTTAATTCTATCCGCTCTTGTATTTCTTCCTTTATATTCTACTAATTCACCATTTTTGAATTCAAAATATTCAGGTTTAATTTTTTTCTTAGCTAAATTATCTAAATAATCATTATCTAATTCATCATATAATGTATAAACAATACCATCATTATGCATTCTTCCAGTTCTTCCACTTCTATGAACATAGAATTCATAATCATATGGTAATTCATAGTTAATAATATGTGAAATACCAGGAATATCAATTCCACGAGCTGCAAGATCTGTTGCTACTATAAATTGATATTTTAATTTAGCAGCATCTTGAATAACTCTTTTTCTTTCACGTGGTGACATATCGCCTTGGATTTGTCCTACAAAATATCCTTTAGCCTGTAATTTACCAGCAAGGTCAATTACAGTTTCTTTTTTATTTGCAAATATTAAACATAAATAAGGATGGAATGTATCTAAAAGATTAGTTAGGACTTCAAATCTTTCTTTATATTTTAATGGAATCCATATATGCTTTATATTTAATTCTGAATCATCCTTTATTTCAGTAAAATATACATTTGTCATGTATTTCTTTAAATATGGTAATATTGCTTCAGCAATTGTAGCTGAAAAGAACATCATACGTGATTTATCACATACCTTAGTTATTTCATCTAATTCCTCTTGGAATCCATTTTCAAATGTCATATCTACTTCATCAATAACTAATATTTTAGATGTATATATTTTTAATACATTTTCATTTATTGCTAGATCTTTAATTTTTCCTGGTGTACCAATAACAATTTGAGGCATATTATTTTTTAATTTCTCAATTTCCTTTAATCTATCAGTTCCACCTGAATATAATTTTATATTAATAGTTTCACCACAAAATGATGCAATATGTGATGCAACCTTATATATTTGCATCGCAAGTTCCTTTGTAGGTGCAATTATTGTAGCTTGAACCTCTTGTAATTTTTCATCTAATGTTTGAAAAATAGGAATTAAAAATGCATGAGTTTTACCTGAACCTGTTTTTGATTTAGCTAATATATTTTTAGTATCATTAAAAAATTGATCAAAAACTGATTTTTGAACATCACTAAATTCAGTAAAATGTAGATCTTTAATAGCACTAACTATATAATTTTTTAATTCATATCCTAAATATTGCATTTTACCACTCCTTTTTTTAACCAATTTATAATAGCATTAAAAATAAAATATTACAAGTTTTATTTCTTTTTATTCTTATTAAAATATATAGTTTCTTCACCATATTTTTTATTAATTTCTGATAATAATTTATTTATATTTGCTTCCTTTTCAGTTCTATCAGTAACTGTAAAAATATTATATTCTTCCTTTAATTCGCTTCGCTTAACCATATTTGCAAAGCCAACTCCTGCAAGCCTATATGTTTTTTCTTCATCAAATAATTCATTTAATAAATCTTCAGCTATGCTATTAAATGTGAATAAATCATCTGTATATTCATCTAGAGTTTGTCTTTTACTAATAGTATTAAAATTTGAATCTCTTAATGTTACTACTACAGTTTTACAAACATATTCACCTTTTATTAATCTTTGATATATTTCTCTTAATAAAGCTCTAATACTAGATAAAATATCAATCATTGATGATTTATGAATATCAAATGTTGTTTCAGTTGATATTGATTTAGAATTATTATATCTATCAGGCTTAACCTCATTTGATGATTTACCTAAAATATGAGTTGTTGCATATTCATATGTATTAATTCCAACAAGAGATATAATTAAATCCCTATTTGATGGATTCATAAAATCACCAATTGTATTAATATTAGCATCTAATAATTTAGGATAAGTTTTCTTACCAATTCCAAAAATATCTTTTACAGATAGAGGATATAATTTCTCTTCTATTTCTCTTTTTCTTAATATAGTTAAGCCAAGAGGTTTTTGCATATCTGATGCCATTTTAGCTAAAAATAATGTGGGTGCTATACCTATTGAACAAGGTAGGTCTAATTCTCTTAATAATCTTAATTGTATCTCTTTTGCTAAAACAACAGGATGTACTCTTTCTGAGATTTCTGTCATATCAGCATATACCTCATCAATTGATGCAACCTCTATTAAATTTGTATATTGTTTAATAATATCTATAAATAAATAATGATATTTTTTATATGCTTCAAAATTATGATTAACAACTAATAATGTAGGTAAGATTTTATATGCTTCAATAATAGGCATTGCTGAATGTATTCCATATTTTCTAGCTTCATATGAGGCTGTAGATAAGACCCCTTTTAAAGTTCCTTCTCTTCCTATAGCGAATGCTTTACCCCTAAGTGATGGGTTCAATTTGCACTGGACACTACAAAAATATGCATTCATATCAATATGAAATATTATTCTTCCCTTATAATTTTTTAGCATTTTAATCTTCCTTTTTTTAATTAATTATTATATAATGATTAATGATTAATTTATTATAACATTTTTTATTAAGTGGGTGAAGAATTTTGAGTAGAAAAGATGACTATAAAGCAACTGCTAAAAAGAATAAAAATGCTAAAGCATATAATGAAGATAAAGCAGCAGCTATAGAAGAGAAAAAAGATAAGAAAACTAAAGCTTATAGAAATCCTGCAAAGACTTTAGCTGGAAAAATTATAATTATAATTCTTGCATTAGTAATGGCTTTAGGTGGTTTATTTAGTTTAATTTGGGCAATTATACAAAATAGATAATTAAAAGGGGGTTACCCCTTTTATTATTTTAAATAGGTGATTCAATGATAAAAATAGTAACAATTGACTTAGATGGCACATTATTTACTGCTGATAAGAAAATTACATTTGAAAATAAAGTAGCAATTGCAAAATGTCATGATTTAGGAGTAAAAATAGTTATCGCAACAGGTAGACCCATATCTGGAGTAATGCCAGTCTTAGAAGAATTGGGATTAACTTCTACTTCTGATTATGCAATTATTTATAACGGCTCTAAAATAATTAATGTTGGTACAGGAGAAACTATTAGTGTTTCTTCAATTGATGGAGCTATTATAAAAAAACTATATGCTGAATCGAAAAGACTTGGAGTATTTATCCATGCATATAAAGAAAATGGAGATTTAATAACTCCACTTATGAACCCTTATACTGAAGTTGAAGTAACAATTAATAGACTAGATTATAATATAGTTGATTTTAATACAATCAAAGATGATGATAAATTCATTAAATGCTTATTTACAGGCTCTAATGAAGATATAACAAGAATTATGCCTTTAGTTAATAAAGAATTCTATACTAACTACAGTATGGTTAGATCATCAAAAATCTTTTTAGAATTTTTGAAAAAAGGAATTGAAAAAGGTAGTGCATTAAAATCTTTAGCATCATATCTAAACATAAAAATGGAAGATACAATGGCTATAGGCGATGCAGGAAACGATATACCTATGATAGCTGCTGCAGGCATTGGAGTTGCTATGAAAAACTCTTTTCCTGAGGTATTCCCACACGCAAATTACATAACAAAAAATGACAATAATAATTCTGGTGTTGCTGAAGCATTAAATAAATTTATTATAAATAATAGATAAGAATAAAAGACCCGTTTGGGTCTTTTACTTTAATCTTTTTATAATATCAGCAATTGTTCTTTTTGCTTCTAATGAATCTGTTAATATTGGATAAATATGAGTCATGCCTTCTTCTATTATTAATTCTAATTTAGTGTTATAATCTTTAATTATCTCTTTAAATTTTAAAATATCCAAATACAAAATATCATTAGTACCGCTATATATTGTTATATTAGGTAAATTAGATAAATTTCCATACAATGGACTAACTAAATAATTTTTAGTATCTAAGTTTCCACTCCATCTTTTACCCATTTCTCTTAATCCTATATCTGATAATATAGGATCATTTTTTTCTATGCTAGAATAATCATTATCTAAAGATACATCTAACCATGGAGATATTAAAATTAATTCTTTAGGCATTTCATATTTTTCGTTACATAAATATTCAGCTAATCCTAAAGCTAGACCTCCACCTGCAGAATCACCAATAAAATAAATATTGTGATCTATATATTTCATATATAGTTTTAATACCATATTATATGCATCTTGATATGTATATTTTGGTGCAAGTGGATATAGTGGAGCTAATACCATTTTATTGGTTTCTTTTGCTATTTTTTCGCATAACTTTATATGTTCAGGAAATATTTCTTTAATATAAGCTCCACCATGTAAATATATAATTATATCATTTGATGAATCTCCAAATTGTAAAACATAATTATCATTAATTTTAAAGTGATTATAATTATTTAAAAATGAATAATCTCTAGAATTAGCTAAAATATCCATAAATTTATTCGCTTCTAATTTATCACAAAAATATATTTGCTTTGGCATAAATCACCTGTTATCATATTTTTTCTTTAAATTAACAATATATTCATAGACATATTTAATCCATTTTTCTAATATTGATTTATCTTCATCTGTATATTTAAAATCTCTATTAGTAAAATCAATAATTGATTTAATTTCATCTAAAGATGGATTATATGAATCATTTTCTAGCAAACGTTTAACTAATTCCATCTCACAACGCTCATATATTTCTTTATTCTTTTCCGTAACAGAAATTGCTTCATTAATATGATTTATTGCAGCATCTTTCAAATTTAAGACATAATTAGCTAATGACATAAAGAATAACATTTGTCCTTTAACGTAGTCATTAGATGCATATGGTAAAATAACTTGAAAATCTTTAATTACCACATTAGCATTAAGTGTATATATGTTATAGAACATTCTTGCGAATAAATATCTAGAATAATATCTATCATAAATATATTCATTATCATCATATGTTTCTTTTATTTCATTTAAAGCTTTCAAAGCACTATCCGGATTATTATTCCATAAGTGTAATAAAGCAATTTCTCTTTTAAATGCTGCTACATAATTGATAATAAATCTTGGATAGTTTTGACTAGAAATATATTTATCTACTACATATTTTGATTTAGTTTCTTTTGATTTGTCATCAAAATCACCAAAATCATCAAAGTCATCGAAATCATCTGGTTCATTATTAACATTATTATCATTATCTTCTTTTAATGTTGATAATAATAATTCAATGCCTTTATTGATAGTCTTTTCAGCTTCATCAAATTCTAATTTATGATAATGAATTTTTCCAACAATTAAATCAACAACACCTATATCATAATTAAATGCGCCATCATTTGCTTCATTTAATTTTTCACATAATCCACTATATTTAATACTAGATTCGATTTTACCAGATTTTCTAAATGTAAGGCATGCCATTTTTTTAAATTCTACTTCTAGGTCATCTGGCAGCTTGTCAATTCTTTCTTTTCCTGCTCTATTAACTCTACCGATTAAATCGCCTGCTTCTATAAATTCTTCACAAATATATAAATAATCTACCATTGCTACAACATATGAATAATCTGTGTCATTATCAATTGTTTCAGTATATTCTTTTACAAATTCAGTAAAGCCAATCTTCTTTAATTTTTTATATGCATCTTTTTGATTATATAAATATTTTCTATATCCTACTAAATAATTTTTAAATATTTCTGATTTAAATATTTGTTTTAAATTAACACCTGATTTGATTCTTTTTAATCCAAGCTCATATACTTCATTAAAATAAATTTTAAATGCTTCATTCTCGCCTAATATTTTTTCTCTATTTTTAGCGAAATTTGTATCACATAATAATTCAGTAGCTCTTTTTAAATTTTTCTTTTCTTCATTTTCAATTAAGTGAGTAATAAAGTATCTACAAGTATATGTAGTTAATGAATCTTCTTCAATTGATTCTTCATAATGATTAATAAATAAATCATGGGCATCACCTAAAATAATATGAAATGGATCGAAGCTATCTCCTTCTAATAACCAAGAACGTAAACTTGTGTGAGTTATTTCTACTGTTAAAGATGAAAACTGATTTTTAATATTAGAGCCTTCAGCATCTATGTTTATATCGTTTTGTTCTTGAGCATTTAATCTATTAATTTTTATGTAATTATTAAGTAATACAAATGTTTTATTTACTATTTCTTCTGGGCTTTTTATTTCATTACTTCCTAATACATTAATAATACTTGAAATTGATAATACCTGCTTTTGAACTAATAATATCATTAATACCTTTTTAGCATCATCATATGATAAATATTTGTTTTCATTAAATGTACGCTTAAAAAATTCAGAATACATATTTTTAATACCTTTAGGTAGGTTATCAATTACATAATTAATATCTCTTTTTTCATCTTTTATTTCAGATACAACATTTTTTGCGTAATAGAAATTATGTTCAGCCTTTTCAATTATTTTTTCAACAAGCTTATTATTGGAATTATCATTTAAATAATCTTTTAATGTATCCTCTAAATATAATTTAATTGCTTCATCAACTTCTTCTTTTGTTTGTTTAAACACATCTACTCTAATTATAGGATTATATACTTTATTAATATCTTTATCACTTGTAATTATAAATTTAATTCCAAGCTTTGCAGGTATCATTTCATATGCTAAAAATTTAGGGAAATAATCTAGGTCCTGTTCATTAGTAATATTACTTATACCATCAATAACAAAATATATTCTATCAGGCTTTTTACTAATATTTGATAATGGTTCAACAAACAAATAATCAAATATTGCAGATGAATCCTTTTCTTCTATATTATTAAGAGATTTTCTTTGTAACCTTAATGCATAATCAGGAATAAAATTAGCTAATTCATATGCTAGAGTCATTAATATTCTTTTAGTATTACATCTATCATGATTATTATATTTACAGAAATTAATTCCTAATATTAGGCTATTATTATCTGCATAATTTGCAATAAATGTAGATTTACCACTACCAGAATCTGCAATAATTAAGGCTAAATCACCTTTATTATTTTTAATCCAATCATCTAATTCTTGTCTAATTCTATCATAGCCATAAGATTTGGCATTATGATCAAAATACATATTTTGGGGAATTGGTTTTAATCCTTTATATAGTCTATGATATCCTGAATTAGAATCAATTTCTTTATCATTAATACAATTAATTAATGCGTCAACGCCTATTTTATATTCATCTTCATTTATTTTGCCATCTTTAAATGCTTCAAGCATCTCTATTTGTTGAATAGTACATATAGAAATTAAAGGTTTAACCTCTTCTAATTTAATTGGAATAATTGGTTTATCAAATTGTTGTGCATAAGCTATTTCTTTTCTACAATATCCCTTATCAGCAACGGCTCTTTCAGACATTATGAATACTACCTTATCGCACTCTTCGATTCCCTTTTCAATTTCAGCTTCCCAATCTACTGTTGGATGTAGGTCAATTTTATCTAACCAAATTGAAATATTATTCTTTCTTAAATCAGAAGCAAATCTACTTGCGTAGGGGCCAAAATCATTATGTGCATAGGAAATAAATACTTTCTTTTCTCCCCTATTTCCTATCCACTTATGTAAATCAAATTCCATTTTATTCACTCTCCCCAATAAAATATGAATATACAAATCTTTCTAATTTTTTAATATATTTATCATCTGCTAAAGTAAGATTTTTTTCATATCTATCTTCAACCATTTCAATATCTGTATTGAATATATATGCTAAAGAATTATCCCACATATCTTCTTTTTTTAACATGTCAAAAGTAGATATAATATGTTCATATATTTTAATAGAATCAGCTTGATTATCTGCTTCCTTTTTAGCTACTTTTCTTTCTTGAATTCTTTCTATTACCTTATCTTTATTTGGACAATATACATATAACCAAATAGTTACTATATCTAAATTTGATTTATCAATTGCATCTTTAATCCAATCACGTCTAAATTTTTTATGAAATGATGCATCTAATAAAATCTGATTACAATCTTTAAGCTTTTCAATACTGATATCTATAGCTTTTTTATAGCCTCTATCTCTTAAAGATTCATCTAACGAATTATCTGCAGTATATGATTCTCCTACCATTTCACGTTTAATTTTACCTTCAGATACTAATTCCATTTTAAGCTTATCACATATTTTTTTACCAAGTGTGGTTTTACCTGCCGCTGTGTGGCCACATAATACATATAAATATTTAGCCATTGTATTCCTCCCAATTTATTGAATTAATTAATTTTTTTAAGCATTTCTTTGGATTTTTTAAAGATTCTTCAAGTGAGGCAACATTAGGTACAATAGGATATACATTTTTCAAATTAAAATTAGATTCCATTCCCCCACAAATAATTATATAATTTTTGGTTGCTTTTAATACACCATTTACAACCTTACCTTGGAATGTTTGTGAATCAAAATGACCCTCTCCTGTTATTATATAATCATATTTTTTTACTAATTCATTTAATCTAATTTTATCAAATATTAACTCTGTACCACTAATTTCACTTGATTTAAAAAAACAATTTATTGCATATGCTACACCACCTGCAGCACCACCACCTAAATAATCATCTATTTTAGTTAAATCTTTTATAAGTGGAAATACAGATTTAGCATTATTATCTAATGTTAATATATTTTCATTATCATTACATTTTTGTTTTCCATATTTTAATATAGTTCCTTCAGGACCAAAAATAGTAATTTTAACATCGTTTACTATTATAAAATCAATATTATTATATTTATTTAATTCACTAGAATCAATTCTTTTAACTAAAGGTAATTTATTATTTGATAAGAATTTAATTATATTATTATCCTTATCATAAAATTTAACACCCATACCTTCTAAGAATCCAAATCCTAAATCAACTGATGCAGTACCACCAAGTCCTACAACTACTCTTTTTGGATTACAAATTTTAATCGCATCAACTATAAATTTTCCAAGACCATATGAACTTGCATTATATGCACTTTTAATACCATTTAATTTTTGAAGTCCACATACTTCTGCCATTTCAACATATAATGTATTATCAGATTTATCGTATACATATCTTGCCATAGATTCTTTATTTAAGGCATCAATACAAGAAATCTTATTTGAATCTATTTTTAGAATATATGATATAGCCTCAATAAAGCCTTCTCCTCCATCAGATACAGGATAATAATCACATAATATGTTTTTCTTATTTAATTCTTCTTTTATAATTGAACCTATTTCATTTGAAGATAATGTTCCTTTAAATGAATCTGATACTACAAGGCATTTCATATCTTTTCCTCCGTAATAAAATGAGATAATACAAGCTTTTTATATAGCTTATCATTTTCTAATAATTCTTTATGTGTTCCACATTCTAATACCTTACCATCATCTATAACATAAATTGAATCAGCTTTATATATTGTAGATAATCTATGGGCAATAATAATTGTAGTTTTATCTTTTCTTAAATCCTCTATAGCTTCTTTTATTTTAAGCTCACTATAAATATCTATATTAGATGTAGGCTCATCCATAATTAAAAATTTCCTATTTTGAATCATCGCTCTACAAACTGATATCATTTGTAATTGGCCATTTGATAGCTTATTAGATGATGAATCAATTATTTCATTATATCCATTCTTTAATTTCTTAATTGATGAATCTAGACCTATCTTTTTAGTAATTTCATATACTAAATTAATATCATAATTATTATTTCCATAAGTTAAATTTTCTAATATAGTACCACTAAATATCCATGGTTCTTGTGATACATATGATATCTCTTTTAAAAACTTATTATTTAAATTTCTATATTCGCATTCATTTGCATAAATATTTCCATCATAATTACTATATAATCTTAAAAGTAATGATATAAGTGTAGTCTTACCACAGCCAGTATGACCTACTATCGCAGTCATACCATTTTTAAAAGATGTAAAATCAATATCATTTAATATTTTCTTTTCACCATCATACGAAAATGATAATTTATCTGTTTTTAATATAGATAAATCTAGTATTTCTTGATTTCCATAATTAAAATCACTATAGTCTTCATTTAAAAATTCATTTATCTTTTTAAATGATGCATATGAATTTGAAAATTCAGTAAATGAATTAGATAAATCACCTACAGGATCTGCAAATTTCTTAGAATATAAAATAAATGCTGAATATATAGCAATTGTAGTTATACCTAAATTAACAAACAATAATGCCATAATTGAAATAATAACAATACAAGAATGCTGTATCAAATGAGAAAAAGGAGATATTGACGAACCATATTTTTCAGCTGTTAGGGCTGAATCGAAATACATATTTCCTTCTTTTTCTAATTTAGCATCAAAATCATTTTCTAAATTATATGAATCAATTACTATTTTTCCATTAATCCATTCTAATAATTCATTTTCATAATTAGATAATGAAACTGATTTTAAATAATACTTCTTTCTCATTATTTTAGATATATAAAATGTTCTTATAAATGATAACAATAAAGGAATTAATAAAAATATAGATAATATAGGTGAAATAATTAAAGAACAAATTAAGGCACCAAGAATAGATACAATATTTACAATCATTGAAATAACATTATTAGATAATGACTGAGAAATAGTATCTGTATCATATAAAATCATTGATGTTATTTTTCCTATTTTAAATGTTTGTAATTTAGAAAAAGGAATAGTTACAATTTTATCATATATATCTGATTTTAATTTATAAGTCATTACTTCTGCAATATATCCTAAAAGTAATGAACCAATAAAAGAAAATAAGAAATTTGAAATATATAGAATAATTAAATAATTACAATTTTTTAATACATGATTAATATCATTAATATTTTCTGTTATATCTTTAATATAAAATGGCACAATTACTATAGCTATTTCAGCTATTATTATTAATAATAATGAAAAGAAAAATAATATCTTTTTTCCCTTTAATAATTTAAAAATACTTTTAATTGTAAAAAAGAAGCTAGAATCATTATTCTTTATTTTTTCATATTTTTTAAATTTATTTATTTCCATAATTATTCTTCCCTCTCTAAAATTAATTCTTTGAAGAAAGAATTATTTTTCAAATCATCATATGTGCCTGAATTTATGTTGCCATAATCATCTAATATTATGAAATAATCATCATTATTTAATATTTTTTGATTTGCAGATATTATAATAATATCTTTATAATTATTCTTTATTCTATTCAATATTTCATTTTCAGTTATATAATCTAATGATCCAAATAAATTATCTAAAAATAATATTTTAGGTGATTTTAATAGTGCTCTTGCAAGCAATATTCTATTTTTTTCACCTGTACTTACTCTTTTTTGTACTCCTCCTATTATTTCATTTAATCCTTTTTCTTTTTCATTTATAAAAATATCTGCCATACTTGAATTTATAGCTAAATCTAATTCTTCTTTTGTATAACTTCTATTTAATGTAATATTATATAAAATTGTATTTTCAAATAAATAATCATCCTGCCATGAAAAGCCTAAATCATTATTTTTATATTCCATTATATTTTTATTATCTAATACGACATGACCTGAATCAATTTTATATAGGCCTGATAATATTTTAATTAATGTAGTCTTACCTGATGCGATTGGACCTACAATTTCAATATTAGTTTTATTTTTAATATTTAGATTAATATTATTAAATGAGAACTTTTCTTGATTTTTATATTTAAATGAAACATCTTTAAGCTCGATGAAGTTATCACTTCTATAATCATCAATAATTTTTGTATCAGAATTTAATTTATATGAATTAATTCTTTCATTTGCTGATATTCCTCTAGATACAATAATTACTAATTTAGACATAGAAAGTGATGCGTGAGATATTATTGCATAAAGACTAATAAATGATAAATAATTACCAATTGTAATATCTACATTAATTGATTTAGCAGATAAATATAAAATAATTACAAATACTAAATTTAAGATAGCTGAAGTTAAAAGGTTACTTAAATTAGATAATATTATAGATTTATAAGAATCATTAAATAATTCTTTATTTTTCTTATTAAATTTTATCTTTTCTTCATTTGAATTATCATATATTCTAATTTGTTTTGCACCATAATATGATTCTCTTGTATTAATATTTATTTTTGTATAATCATTTTGAATCTTTTTAGATAATCTAACTCCAATTGCTGAAAATATTAATATAATACTAACAACTAAAGGAATAGATATTAATAGTGGCATAGTTATCTTTATTGAATAATATATACATAAAGATAGAGAGCCTAATAATAATACAGGACATCTAATACCTAATCTTTGTAGATTTTGTAAGAATAAATAATAATTATTAAAATCAAGATTTAGTGTTGTTATTAAATCATTTTTATCTAAATTAGAAAAAGTATAATTATCTAATTTATTAATCATTTTAACAAATTCTAATTTTCTTCTTCTAACTATTCTATTCGCATTTAATGATGCTAAATAATTTCCTGAATAATTTAGTATAAATGCGACAATTATAGATAATAATACAACTATTATTAAAGTAATTGTTTTATTAGTAATACCATCACTTATATATGTATCAAAGCCCTGTGATATAAATATAGGAATTAATAATTCAACTAAAGAGCCTGATACCTTTAATATAAATACCAATAAAAATAATAATTTATCAACCTTATCAAATTTAGCTTTCATGGATAATTAATCCTTCTTCCATAAAGGATGGCTTTTTTATATCTAATATTTCTAATATTGTAGCTGCAATATTAGCTAATGAGCCTTCCTTTTTAAGCTTACATGGATAGCCACATATTCCAAATGGAACAAGATTTAGAGTGTGTGATGGATTTAATGTTTTATTCTTTTTATATACCTCTTCTATGTTTCCATGATCTGCAGTAATAATTAACACAATATTATTTAATTTACAATATTCATAAATTCTTTTAATACATTCATCTACTATTTCTAAGGCTTTTATGCATGCATTATAATTTGCAGTATGACCTACTAAATCACAATTTGCAAAATTTAATAATGTAAAATCATAAAAATTCTTATCATTTTCTTTTATGAATGTATCAGTTATTTCTTTCGCTTTTAGCATTGGATAATCAATATAGCTATTAACTGAAAGCGATGGAATTAAAACCTTTTTACAGTTTTTAATTAATGGATTTTCTATACCATCATATTTTTTAGCACCATCAAAGAAAAATGTTACATGTGCGAATTTTTCTGTTTCAGCAATTCTTAATTGACTTTTATTATTAGCTTCTAATACCTTAGCTAATGTATTATCTAATGATAATCTTTCATATATAACATTACCATTAACTGAATTAGCATAAAATAATAAAGAAATAAATTTAATATCTACATTTTTAGAATTAGGTAGGTATTTCTTTTGTAAATCAACATTTGATAATATAGATGAAAATTCAATAGCTCTATCAGCTCTTAAATTTAAATGAATTACTATATCACCATCTATAACCTTACATGAATCACCAAGTGTTTCATTATATGCAGGTCTTATATATTCATCAGTAACTGGTAAATTATTTTCTTTTAAATATTTATATTCATCATGTAAATATTTAATAGGATTTTTAAATGAATTGCCTTTATGAGAAATCATTGTATCATATGATTTTTCAATTCTATTATAATTAGATGTTCTATCCATAGAATAATATCTACCTGAAATAGTTGCTAGTGCTCCTACATTTAATTCCTTAAATTTATCTAAAAACATCTTTATATATTTGGGAGATGATTGAATTGGTGTATCTCTTCCATCTGTTATTGCATGAATAAATATATTATTAAAATTTAATTTCTTAGCTATTTCTAAAAAAGGATAAAAGTGATTCATATGTGAATGAATACCAGCATTGGATACTTGGCCTACAAGATGTATCTTTTTGTTATTTTTTATTGCATAATCAAACGCATCTAAAATAACCTTATTTTGATAAATATCTTTTGATTTAATCTTTTCTTCAATAAATGCGTATGGTTGCATTGAAACATAGCCTGCACCTATTGTCATATGGCCAACCTCAGAGCTTCCTGGTTCACCTTTAGTTAAACCAACAAATTCTTCTGATGCGTTTAAATAAAGATGTGGGTTATTCTTATAAAATTTTAATATGTTAGAGATATTAGCTTCTTTAACTGGATTACCAATAGTTTTTCTTGTGTGTCCAAAGCCATCTATTATAACTAACGCTACCCTTTTTTTATTCATATACTATAACCTCATTTATTATATAAATTATATCATTTCATCATTATAATTACAATTATAATGAAAATAGAAAAAAGCCATATAGAAATACTATATAGCCATTATAACTCTATTTATTATTCAATAATTCTTTAGCATGTTCTATTGCATAAAGTGATAATTTATCACCTGATAGCATTGTTGCAATCTCTTCAACTCTTTTATCATAATCTAGATCAATTACCTTTGTATAAGTTCTATCATTTATTTCTTCTTTATAAATAAATTTATGATAATCTCCCTTTGCAGCAACCTGAGGTAGGTGAGTTATACAAATAACCTGTAATTTTTTTGATATTTCATACATTTTATCTGCAATCTTTTTTGCAGTTATACCTGATACACCAGTATCTATTTCATCAAATATCATTAATGAAACATCTGTTTTAGAAGCAAAGAATGATTTAAATGCTAGCATAATTCTTGATGCTTCACCACCTGATGCTACTTTATGTAATAATTTAAGTGACTCACCCTTATTAAAGCTAACTAAAAAATCACATGTATCTATTCCATTAGCTAAATAAGGATTTTTATTAAATGGATCACTAATATCTGGTATATTTAAATTGATTTTAAATATAGCATTAGATAAATCTAGGTCTTGGCATTCTTTAATTATAGATTTTTCCATGTTTGATGCAATTTTTAATCTATATTCGTGTAATGCATTGGCATTATCTTTTAATACATTATGATATTTTATTAATTCATTCTTTTTCTCTTTTAATAATTCATCATAATTATTAACCATTTCAATATCTAAAGATATCTTTTTATAATAATCAATTAATTCAATAACGCTCTTTTTATATTTTTCTTTAGCTTTATTAATATCATTTAATCTTTCTTGTTTAATATTTAATTCTTCTTCATCATAATCTAATGATTTAATCTCTTTAGCTATTTCATCTTTTATTTCTGATGAAATATAATATGTATCTAATAATTTTTCACTAAATTCAGAATATCTTGAATCATATGCTGATATTTTTTCTAATAATTTAGCTGCATCATAAATATTATCTAGGGCACTAAATTCATTGGATTCTAAGCTAGAATATGCTTGATTTAGATTAGTAGATATCTTATCAAAATTCTCTAATTTTTTAATTTCTTCTTCTAATTCCTTATCAATATTAGGATATAGTTCTAATCTTTCTATTTCATCCTTTTCATATTCTAAGAATTCTAATCTTTCTAAAGTTTCCTTTTGTCCGGTTAATACCTTATCATAGATTTTATATGCTTCATTATAGTCATATAATGATTTAACATATAAATTCATTAAATTATCAAATTTATTATCTAGCTTAGGATCTACTAATTCTAAATAATTATCAGGATTAAATAATTTAATTGTATCATTTTGAATATGTATATCAGCTAATAGCTTTGATATTTGTTTTAAATATTGTAGCGTTATAGCCTCACCATTAATTTTAATTTGATTTTTAGAATTAGATATTATTCTTTCTATAGTAATATCTTCTAATATTTTTATGTTAAATTTTTCTAATAATTTATTAATTTTATCGTTTGATGAAAATACTCCTATAATAGTTGATGAGGTTGCACCATCTCTAATCATATCATTATCAGCTCTTTCACCTAATAATAAATTGATTGTATCAATGATTAAAGATTTACCAGCACCTGTTTCACCTGTTATAACAGTCATACCAGAATTAAAATCTAATTCTATATCTTCAATTATTACGAAATTTTTAACAATTAATTTTTTTATCATAATTATTCCTCTATTGATTTAATAATATTTAAATCAGGATTAATTCCTCTTTTGATTAAAGCTAAGAATTCTTTATTACCAGAACCACCTAAAATAGGAGATGGCTTTAATTTAAATATATCTAGGTTATATTTATTTAGCTCTAATCTAACATTTTCTATTATTCTAATATGATCTTTTCTATCCTTAACTATTCCATTTTTTATTTTTACATTACCTATTTCAAATTGTGGCTTAATTAAGCATACAAATAAAGTATTATCAAAAATAAAATTATTAATTCCAGGAAGTAAATATTCTATAGATACAAATGAGACATCCATCACTAATATATCAGGCTTTTTATCTAATGAATTAATATCTAAATCTAAAATATTAGTATTTTCCATAGATATTATTTTTTCATTATTTTTAAGTGATTCATGTAATTGATTAGAACCTACATCTACTGCATATACAAGCTTAGCACCATTTTTAATAGCACAATCTGTGAATCCTCCTGTAGATGAACCTATATCTAATACTATTTTATCCTTAAAATCTAATTTAAAGGCATTTATAGCACCTTCAAGTTTAAATCCACCACGTGATACATAAGGACATATATTTATAAGTTCTACTTTATGTATACCATCAATATCATATGATGATTTATTTATTATTTTTCCATCAACTAATATATGAGATGCTTCTATTTCTGTTTTTGCTTTATTTCTTGATTCAAAATAGCCATTTAAAACTAAATATTGATCTAATCTCATTAGGATTCACTCTTAAAATCTTCTAAGCCTGCTTCAGTCATTTTTTTAACAACTAGTTCTTCATTTTTAGTTAATATTTCATAACACTTCTTTGATAATTCTAAGCCTTCAGTATATCCTTTAACAGCTTCTTCTAATGAAATATCAGTGCTTTCAAGCTTTTTTAATGTTTGTTCTAACTCATTCATTAATTGTTCAAATGTTTTATTTTCCATTTTTTGATACCTCCATTACAGTAGATATAACCTTACCATTTTTTAGTTCAGTAATTAATGTATCACCTGTTTTAACATCTTTTATATCAGTTAATATTTTTCCATTAACTCTATTTATTGAATAGCCCTTATCCATTATAGCCAAAGGATTTAAGGAATCTAGTTGTGCCTTTAAAATATCAAATTGATGCTTTTTCTCTTTTATGATATTAGCTATAAGCATATTTAATCTTAATGAATCATTATTTAATATTTCTCTTTTATGCTTTAAAACAGCTTTAGGATTTTTTGATTCAATAATTCTATCATAATTTGCAAGCTTTAATTTTGCTTCATTTAATATATATGTAATTCTTTTTGTTAATGTTCTTTCATAAAAGCCTATATTATCTTTTAAGGCATCTACATTAGGTGTTGCAATTTCAGCACCTGCAGTAGGTGTTGCAGCTCTAATATCAGCCACAAAATCAGCAATTGTAAAATCTATTTCATGTCCTACAGCTGAAATTATTGGGATTTCACTATTATAAATGGCATAGGCAACAACCTTTTCATTAAATGCCCATAAATCTTCAATAGATCCACCACCACGTCCTACAATTAAAACATCACATAAATTATCTATATTTGCTTTTTTTATTTGCATAACTATATTATCTTTAGCATCGTTTCCTTGAACAATTGCAGGATACAATATTACCTTAGTTAAAGGATATCTTCTTTTAATTGTATTAATGATATCTCTAATAGCCGCACCTGTAGGTGATGTTATAACACCAACTGTATTAGGAAATCTTGGAATTGGCTTTTTATGTTCAGGTTTAAATAAGCCTTCCTCTTCTAATTCCTTTTTTAATTTTTCATAAGCTATATATAAATCACCAAGTCCAGATGTTTTTATTTCTTTTACATTAATTTGATATGACCCACTTGGTTCATATACTGTAACATTTCCCCTTACAAATACCTTCATACCATCTTCTGGTTCAAAATTAACACGTGAAGCGTATGTGGCAAACATTGTGGCAGATATTTGTGCACCTTCATCTTTCAAAGTAAAATAAAAATGTCCACGAGAATTATGCTTAAAATTAGATATTTCTCCTTCAAGTAATACCTCATCTAAGTTATGGTCGTGGTCAAATTTATATTTTATATATTTAGTTAGGGCTGTTACAGTTAAATAACGCTCTTCCATAATAATCTCCTAATTATAAATTTTTATAGATGTTTTCTAATAATCTATTATTAAATCCAGTAGCCTTATGATCTCCTTGATCTGAAAATTGTTTTGTAATTTCTAATGCTTCATTAATAACAATTCTCTTATCAGTATTACCATCAATAAATTCGGCTGTAGCTAATCTAATAATAGCTCTATCAACTATATTTAATCTATTTAAAGAATAATTCTCTAATGATTTAGAAATTAAATCATCTATTCTTTCTTTATTAGATTCAACCATATCTAAAAAATTATTTACATCAGCTGTTAATATATGTGATGCAACATCTTTTCTTGCTTCCTCTAATGAAATTCCATTAAAATCAGCACTATATAAAATTTGCATTGTAGCTATTCTTGCTTCTCTTCTTGTCATACAATTACTCCAACAAATAAACTCAAATGTATTTTAACATAAAATGTTAAATAATTAAAGTATTTTAAAAAACAAAGTGAGCCAGATTATACTGACTCACCAACTTTATTCTTTTCAAAAATGAATTTAATAAATTCATCATATGGTAAAGGTCTTGAATAATAATAACCTTGGATGTTATCACAATCAAAATCTATAAATCTCTTTGATTGTTCTTCTGTTTCAATACCTTCAATAATGGTTTCTCTTTCTAGTGACTTAATTAAATTAAATGTATTTTTAAGTACTATTCTCATTTTATCATCAGTTGATGAATCAACTAATGATTTATCAATTTTTACATTTGTAATAGGTAATATTGAGAATCTTTCAATATTAGAATATCCTGTACCATAATCATCTAATGAGAAGCTTATTCCATAATCCTTTAATTTCTTAATATTTTCTTTTGCTACCTTCTCATTTAATGAATCATAGCTTTCAGTGATTTCAATGTTAATCTTATCAGGAGTTACACCATATTTTTCCATTGTATAAATAATATTTGAATATAAGTATGGTGATACACAATCAATCATTGAAATATTAAATTCAATATATTTTAACCCTGATTTTTTAAAATCGTCTGATGCAATAAATTTACAGATACTTTCAAATACATAATTATCTATTTGAATAATTTTACCTGTCTTTTCAGCTTGAGGAATAAATATACCAGGAGGTATTAAACCATATTCAGGATGGTTTAATCTAACTAATGCCTCAGCCGAATAATATTTATCACTTTTTACATTATAAATTGGTTGATAATATACTAATAATTGATTGTTTTTTATAGCTTCATCTATTATAGAATCAATATTAGATATAATCTTAAATGTTTTATCTTCTTTTATTTTAGATAATCTAATTATGTTTCCATCTAAACTTAGTCTTTCACTATAATTCTTAATAAATATTAAATATTCATTATAATCTTTAAAATCCTGACATGCATTTACTAATACAAATTGTGGATTAGGTGAATATTTACCACCATTTTTTTTTAATTTATCAGTTGAATCTTTTAATTCATCTAATATTTTATCTTCATATCCAATTTCAGATAATACAATCGCAAATATTCCATTATCTAGATAAAACCAAGATACTGCATTATCTATCAATTTAAAACGTTGTGATAAATTCTTTATAACATTTTTAACATAAGATATTGCAATATCATATGTATATAGGTCATATATTTCATAATAATTTTTTATTTTACAAATAATTTGACATGATTCTTTTTTCTTAAATAAAAAGTATTTTTTCATCTCTTTGGCAAAAGCTTTAGTATTTCCAATATTGAATTTTGAATTATTATATTCAATAGGTATTTCAATAGCGATTGAAATAATTATTGCTGATAGGGCAGATGAAAATGATTCAATTAATAATCCTTGATATAAAAATTGTATTATTAAAGAAATTATAGTAATAGGGAATATTGCAAAAATAGTTATTTTTTCCCTTAGATTGAACATAAATCTATATCTTATGATAATAAATATTGTAACTAAGAAATAGAATACAGAATTAATATATGCAGCTAAAATCCAAGGTCCTCTATGATAATATAAATCTTCTGATATATTACCCATATTATCAACATAATCATAGTAGAAAAATCCATGATTATATAAATTTAATAAAATTATTGTAACTACAAATAAAAATGGAATTAAAAATAAAATGATAAGCCATTTTTTTCTTTTCAATCTTCTTTCAAGTTCACATAAAGATATTACATAAATTAAATAAATAACTAGAAGTGAGTTTCTAAAAAGATGATAAAGTGTTGTAAAAAACATTAAAGCACTATAATTTAGCATTGGTGAAAAACAAGAGATTGCATCACATATTGTAGTTATTGTCATTGCTACAAGTAAAATCATATATACTTTTGAGCTTTTATTTTTATACATTCTTTTTGATAATGCTGCAACAAATAATGCAATAATAATCATTAAGGCAGCACCATCAAATTGATAAATGCCAATCACATTATCACCTCCTTAATTTTTTAATATAATTAATTATACTTTTCTAAAAATTCAATAAAATTAGATTCAGGTAAAGCTTTAGAGAAATAAAAGCCTTGAATAAATGAACAATCAAATTTTAAGAAATCATTAAATTCAGATTCTGTCTCTATTCCTTCTATTACAGTCTTTCTATTAAGCTCATGAATCATTTTAAATGTTGATTTAATAGCGTTTCTCATTTGCTCTGTTTTAGTTAGCTTTACAAGGTTCCTATCTAATTTTACATATCTAATAGGGAATTTAGCAAATTTTTCAAGATTTGAATAGCCTGTACCATAATCATCTAATATAAATTCAAAGCCTGAATCCTGTAAAATATTAACTCTAGTAAATAATATATCATCATAGACAAAAGGCTTTGATTCAGTAATTTCAAAATTAATATAATTTGGTTCAATATTATATTTTGTTTTTAGTCTTAATACATTTTCGACAAAGTTAGGATTATTAAAATCTGAAACAGATAAATTAATTGTAACTAAATCAATTCCATAATTTTTTAAATTAATTTCAGAAATAAACCTCATTACCTTTTCAATAACAATCAAATCAATTTGTGTTATTACGCCCTTTGTTTCTGCATAAGGTATAAATAAATCAGGTAAAATAGTACCATATTTAGGAGATTCAATTCTTACTAGCGCCTCAGCACATGTAAATTTCTTTTCCTTTACATTATAAATTGGCTGATAATGAACATTAAAGTAATCAAATTTAATTGCTGTTTCTACTATTTCATCAATATTTGTTTTTACAAAATAATCATCTTGTTCTTTTATATTAGAATATTCAAATATACCTATTTCATTATTATTATGATATTCATCAGCAAATTTTAAGAATTTTTCTTCTGATTCAAAATCTTTAATACATTGAATAATTGTAATACTTAATTCAGGTGAAAAATCAATGTTATTTAATTTAACTACTGATATTTCATTTCTTATCATCTCAGCAATATTTTGTGCTTTTGATTTCGAATTATATACAACAGCAAATACACCATCATCTAATGAATAGAATTCATTTTTTTTATCTATTTGTTCTAATGCATTAGAGAATTGTTTTATATACGAATTAGCTCCATCAAAATTAAATTTATTAAATATTTCATTATAATTAACCATTTTAATTAATAAAACATAATCTTTATCCTTATATGAAAAGATTCTATATACATCAATTTTAAATTGATTTAAGGAAGGTAAGCCTGTTTTAGAATCTATTATTAATTCAGGAGATTCAACATTTTGTACTATAATTAAAAATGCTAATGATACTATTATCATTTCATTTAAAGATTCTTGATTTCTAAATCTTAATATAATTGCTAATATTGTAAGTGGGATAATACTTATCATTGAGAAAAATTGTGGCCACTTGAATACTCTTTTATTTCTAATTAAATGTATTAATATAAATACTAAATAATATACATCAAAGAATGTTAGCATTGGTATTAGTTTTCCTGGCGTATATATTAAATCACCTGCTGGAGATAATTTAAATTCAAATATAAAATGTGTAAAGAATGTGCTAAATATTAATGATTGTAAAATAATTATTGGAACATATAGCATAAATATATAGATAATTGATTTTCTAATTTGATTAAATGTTTTTGTTAATCCTATAACGTATATTGTATAAAAAAAGATAATAAAATATCTTAACGAGAAATGAATTATATGCAATAGATATGATATATAAAAATTATGATCAATGCTTGATATATTTAAAGCTCTATAATTATTTGAATATATAGCTGATAATAAATCAAAAAATGTAGCTAAAAAGCATATTAATAATAAAATTAAGAATAGATTACTTGATTTAGCTTTATTCATACGTCTTAAGAATACTGATATTGTTAAAAATGCAAATAAAAAAATTGCTGCCACATCATAATATATCATATATTCTAAAAATACAAAGCTTAAGAATGAATGCATATAATCACCTCCAATCTAAAATTTAAAATCGTATAACCCTCAAGTAATTATAACATAGAAAAAACAAATATTGTAGATTGATTATTTAATTAATTATTAAATAAAGTATATTATTTCAATTTTTTGATAATTTTAGGTATATTTTTAATAATTTCAGTGATTGTAACTGTCTCACAACATGCTTTTAGATTTATGGCTGCTTCTTCTAATATATAGCTTGCAAGAGTAGATATTTTATATACAGATTCATTTTTTAAATATGCTAATAAGCCAGATAATATACCAGATAAGGCATCACCTGATCCTGCTTTTGCTAAAGATGTAGAGCCAATATAATTAATAGCTATATCATTATTATTTACAATAATTGTTGATGCACTTTTTAAAACTAATGTAATATTATATTCTTTAGCAAATTTAATTGCATAATCAATTGGATTTAATTTAATATCACTTACTTTAACATTAATTAATCTTTCAAATTCTTTTAAATGAGGAGTCAATATAACTTCGCATTTTTTATTTTTTAATATATCAACTCCATATTTAGCAATTGTATTAATTCCATCGGCATCTATTAATAATCTTTTAGTATAGTTATTTAATAAATATTTAATTGATAAATATAAATCTAAAGATACACACATACCCATTCCTATTGAAATAGAATCACTTCTTTTAATAATATCATCTAATATCTTTTCATCATATTTTATATGACCATTATCTTCAGGAATTTTATTTACAATTAATTCAGGGTTAGTTAATGCATATAAATTATATACTGATTCAGGTACAAATAAATTTTGATATCCTACACCCATTTTAAATGATAATAATGCTAAATAGCTTATTTTAGATGCCCCAGGATAATTATTAGAGCTTGCAATAATTGATGCTTTTCCATATGATGATTTATTTGTATTTCTTAACCTAATAGGAAATATATTCTTAAAATCTTCTTTTTCTACAATATGAATATATTCATTTGGTTTAATCATATTAACTTTTACAATCTCAATTTTTTTATAAGAATCTAAGCCATCATCTAATAACATTCCTGTTTTTATATATTCTACTGTTATACATAAATTAGATTTAATAAATGCTCCATAAGATATACCTGAATCTGCATCTATACCTGATGGTATATCTAATGATACAATATTTTTATTTGAGTTATTAATTTTATTTATTATATCTATATATTCATTATTTAAGCTTCTTTTTAATCCTATTCCAAAGATTCCATCAATTATTAAATCATATTTGCTAAAATCAATTTCTTTAACAATTTTACCCATAAATTTATCTAAATTAATTAAGGCATCATTATTTTTAATTTTAGATATTATATATGCTTCAACATTAATATTTAAAGAAAGAAAATATCTTCCTAAAACTAATGCATCACCTGCATTACCACCACTACCTAAAACTAATAAAACATTTTTAGGATTATAATATTTTAATGTTTTTTTAGCCATTTTCATTCCGGCATCTTCCATTAAATCGTATGATTTAATTTTTGATTGTGTAGCTAAATCTATTCTTTTCATTTCTTCTTTTCTTAATGCATACATATAATTATCACCTACATAAATTATATATCTTAAAAAGATATATTACAAATTTTATAAATATGTTATAATTTTTTTGAGGTGATTATTATGGCAGAACTTGATATGACAAGAATCCCAAATCATGTTGCGATTATTTTAGATGGTAATGGTAGATGGGCAAAAGAAAGAAATAAACCAAGGATTTATGGCCATAGACATGGAGCTTTTAATTTACGTGATTTAGCTAGATATGCTAATTCTATTGGTATTAAATATTTAACTGTATATTGTTTTTCTACTGAAAACTGGAAAAGACCTGAAAAAGAGGTAAGCTTTTTAATGAATACACCATCTTGGTATATTAAAAGATTTTGGAAATCAATGGTAGAAAATACTACTATTAGATATAAAATGATAGGAAGACGAGATAGATTACCTAAAAAGCTATTAAATGCTATTACAGATATTGAAAAAGAAACAGAAAATCATACAGGATTAACTCTTACTTTCGCAATTGATTATGGAAGCTATGATGAAATCACTACTGCTGTTAAAAAAATTGCAGCTGATGTAAAAGATGGTAAATTAGATATTGAGGATATAAATGAAAAAACAATTGAATCTAATTTATTTACTAAGGATTATCCTCAATTAGATTTATTAATCAGAACATCAGGAGAGTATAGAATATCTAATTATTTATTATGGCAAATGGCATATAGTGAATTATACTTTACTAATACATATTTCCCTGATTTTACACCAGAAAAATTTAAAGAGGCTTTAATAGATTTTCAATCAAGAAATAGACGCTTTGGTGGATTAAAATGATTATTCATAGATTAGAGCCACAAGGCTTTTGTAAAGGGGTTATTATGGCAATTGATATTGCAAAAAAATCAGTAAATGATAAAAATATCAAAAAGCCAATTTATATGTTAGGGGCATTAATTCATAATGAACACATTATTAATGAATTAAAAGATTTAGGTATTATTATTGTTGATGATAAAAATAAAACAAGATTAGAATTATTAGATTTAATTAATGATAATTGCGGTACAGTTATAATATCTGCCCATGGAGCATCTGATTTAGTTTATAAAAAAATAAAAGAAAAAGGACTAGATTTAATTGATGCAACATGTCCTTATGTTAAATTAGTTCATGAAAAAATTGCTAAAAAAATTAAAGATGGATATGATATTTTATATATAGGAGCTAAAGGACATCCTGAATGTGAAGGTGTAATTACAAATAGTGATAAGATTCATCTTATTACTTCTTCTAATATTATTGATACATATATAAATAATGATAAAATTTATGCAACAAATCAAACTACATTATCAATATATGAAATAGATAATATTTATAATAAAATTAAAGAATTATATCCTAATACAATTATTGATAATAAAATATGTGATGCAACAACTAAAAGGCAAAAGGCAGTTTATGAATCACCTTTAGTAGATTTATTAATAGTTGTAGGTGATTCTAGATCATCAAATACTAAAAAATTAAATGATGTTGGAATTAAAAAAGGATTAAAAACATTATTAATTGAAGATGTAAATCAAATCATAGATTATGATTTTAATAATATTAATTCTATTGCGATTACATCAGGTGCATCTACACCAAGCTATATAGTAGATGAAATAATTGAATATGTGAAAAAAGTGAGACCGTAAAAGTCTCACTTTATTTTATATAATCTTTCAATACTGGTACATTATTAATATCATTAATCTTAAATGCTAAATAACAAGTTCTTGATTCTTTTCTATAGAACCAATCATAAATTTCAATCTTTTCGGTTTCATAATCATATGTTACTATAATCGAATATGGCCCTGAATACAAATATAAATAAATGATATCATCACATATCAAATAATTAAATAATCTGATTTTATAATTATCATAAAAAAATTTTATTGTTTTATTTTTTTTCAATACTTTATAATCGATTATTTTGTTGCTATTTGATTGTATATCTGTTATTGAAAGAACCATCTTTAAATCTCTAACGCTTAAATCCACCTGATATTTATTTCCATTTTTTAAAGAATTATAATCAGTTATTGAAATAGGTGATAGTAAATTATTTTCTATATCATATGAATAAAATATATCAATAGATTTAAAATACATACTACTATTTTTATAAAATACTGAGCCATAATTGATTGAATCAATATCTCCTAGCATTAATAATTTAGTCTTTTCACTATCTTCATAATAAATACTATTATCTTTCTGATAAATTAAGCAATCATCATCTAGCCATAATACATTGTATGCACATTTATAATTTTGTCCATTAAAATAAAACTCAGTAGCATCTATATAAATAAAAGATGAATTGTGTTGATATTCTGACATTATTTGTTTAGTTCCAAATATACTAAAAAAAGATCCAACAATAAAAATAATAATTATTGCCAAAAAATTTAATGTTTTAAATATGGAGCCAATTACAATCCAAATTTTTGCTTTTTTACTCATATATAACGCTCCATTTAAATAAAATATCTTTCAATAGATTTCGAAATTTTATCCTTGAAAACATAAAAATTAACGTAATCGTAATAGCCACTATCATTATTATACCTATTTATCCAATCATACAAAGATATATCATTATTTAAAATATCATATTTAATTATTAAATCGAAGCATTGATAATTCAACTGAACGAAAATACAATTATCAATAACTTGAGAAGAACCAAATTTAAATGACTTAATGTTATAAATTTTTGAAATTTCTTCATTAGAATAAATATCGGATAGTTTTAAATATGACACGTTATATGAATTATTGTTAATAATCTCATACTCATTATTATTTTTAATGATTTTATAGTTTCCCCCATCTTTATTATTATAGTCTTCTTCTGATATCTCTACAGAATTATCTATTTCATAATCGTATATATAATAATCCTTTCCTTTTCTATAATAAATTTTATTCTGATTTATATAAAAAGAATAATTATAAGTAGAATTTAATTTATTCTTTTTTATCTCAATTTTAGTATTATCAGAATTCAATAACGTATAATTTTTATTAGAATAATATAATAATGAATTATCGTCTATATATAATACGCTATTGTCAGAATCTAAGTATGCCTCTTGATTATAGTAATAAATATATTCTTCTTTATAATAAACTACATTATTATGATTAAATTTAGAAAGAGATAATGAAATATCATTGTAAATAATTTTACTTTTTTTAATATCTGCATTATATGCAATGACAAGAGGCAATATTAATGCTATTGTACAAATAATACCAAATGAAATAAGAAAAATTAACATAATAATTTTATTTTTTTTATTATTAACCATAATTAATCATCCTCTTTTTTTTCTTATAAAAGCATCTATTATAAAAAATGGTGTCATTAATAATCCATAAGCAAACTTCATAATTGTTGATGATTGTTTATGATCATCGTCAAAAATGGTAGGTCCAATGTTAACTGGAGTAGCATTTTCTTTCTTATAACCTACATAATAAGCAACATTATGACACATCCATTCAAACTGTACTCCAAATGAAGTACCATCAATCAAATCTTTAGTTTCATTATTTATATAATTCAAATAAAAACTATATACATATTGTGCCATTGGTGTATGTATTTTATATGAGTTTACTATATCCACAGGATTTTTTTCTGCATCAGCTTCTATTTGTCCAAATTTGATTAAATCATGAACAAATTCAAATCCACCAACAGTAGGAAGAATTGCTGGATTACTTATTGCTATAACCAAATGAAATCCATTCCAAAAATCATTCCAAAAATCATTCCGTCCAGAACTACCATTTGAATCAGTAAATGATGTAGGATTATTATAACAATAAGAATATAGATTATATGTTTTTATATCCTCTATATCTATATTATCAACATTATCTGGTATTATAAATCTTTCTAGGAATGGATCATAATATCTATTCTTTAAATAATACATATTTGATTCAGAATCATAATAATATGATTTATATCTTATTGGATTATTATACATAATATTTAATGTATCTGATATTTGATTTATATATGTAATTAATCCATAGGCATTATATTCATATTCGCCTACCAAGTTTCCTACTATATCTGCTATACCCCTTATTATTCCTGTTTCATCCTTTATGTAAAAATATATATTTATATTAAATGAATTATTGTTACTTGTATCATATATAAATCCATATAATTCATTTTTTGTATCATACAAATATTTTATTTTCACATATCCTCTATCTTCTATTAATAGATTATTATTTTTATCATAATAATATCTATAATCTATCGATAAATTATTATTTACCTTTCTTATTCTATTACCACTTATATTATAATCGTAATTAAATCCATTATATGATATTAATCTTTTTCCTTCATACAAATAGTTATTTCCCATAAATGATGTAATTAGCATTCCTGTTTGATTATCATATGTTATAGGTCTATTTATTGTCTGATTATATTCAGTTATATATACATTTGTTAATAACATCTTGTATTGATTATCATATTTGTATTCAACCTTTTTAATTATATTATATCCACTATCTCTTTTAGTTACTGATAATATATTATCTAAGCTATCATATGTATATTCATAATAATATAATAATGAATTATTTGAATATACATTTTCTCTAATTATTCTTTCTTTTGTATCATATAGATATGAATAATAACTTTCAGTATTTAGCTTTATATGATTTTCATAACATATATTTTTAAACATATATGTATCTAATATGTATTGATAACTATTAAGTGTATCTATTGTTATATTTCTTTTTTCGTATGCTAAAGAACTAGTGTTATGTGGTGCTTGTTGATTTTTATAAATATTTCTATTTATATTTAATCTTGTATAGCTATTTACTTTAATATCTATATTCTTTATGTCATTATTACACATCAAAGAATTAGATTTATAAATATTTATATAATCTCTATCACTTAGTGTATTAGAATAAAATAAATTTCTTATTAGGCCAAATGTTATCATTGGTGTAGAATAACTATTTATTTTTCCTAATTGTATTCTAAAATTTGTTTCATTTGGGAATAATGTATATGAAATATTATATGTTGAATAATATGAGTTAGTTATGTCTCTTATTTTAAAAGAAACATTCGAGGAATTTATTTCTATTCTTAATTTATACCATGTATTTGAACTTATGTGACAAGTTGTTGATACTTCTATATTTTCATATTGATTATTTATTATTAATTCATTATCTATACTTGCGTATAAATAGATATGTCTATAATTAGATCTTAATTCAATTATTAATTGCCTTATATATCTATTTTCTAATTTGAATTCTAATTCTATTTGTCCTTCATCTAATATATTTGTATCATATCTTATTTTCGTTCCATATAATAATGTTGCGTAATTATTTATATCCTTATCATAATAAAATAATCTATATTCTTGTTTAGTAAAGTTCTTAGGACTATTACCAGTTATACTTAATAAATTAGATGACATAGGATAGAATTCATCTTCATATTTCATTATGGTTGTGTTAGACGAATTTATTGATAATATAGTAGAATCATTATTAAATGTTATATTACTATAATAATCATCTTCTTTTAATTTAGCATCACCATATTTGTTTTCATTATATGTATAATTAAATAGATTTGTTGTTGTATCATTATATCCTATACTATTTTTATAATAATTTATTTCATAATTTAATATCGTATTTTTTATTATATTTGAATTATCATCATATAAATAATTATTATATCCGTCATTTGTTAGTAAATCATAATTATTAAACAATAATTCTGATTTCAAATTGTTATTATAATATATTTGAATCTTTTTGGGATTCAATAAATAATTATATGTATATATTCCGTTAAATTCCTCACTTATTATTCTATCCCTATTATCATATGTCTTTTTAGATACATATTTATATGTATTATATTTAACATCATTTATTTGATTATTTTGCCATATATAATTATATTTTGTATCTATATTATCATATGCTTCTATTAATTTATCATTATTATAACTAAATGATAGATGATTTGAATTATGATTAATATCTGTTTTATTTATACCATCATATTTAGATATAACTTCATCAATTGTAGTTTGGTTATTAATTGTATATGTATCTTTATTTAATATATTTCTTCCACAATTATCTTGTTTTGAATAATTAAAATAATCAGGATCTATTAAAGGATTTATAATATGATTAACTGGATATTTTATTTTATCTACCGAATATCTATATATTCCATCTACTATTCCTTCATAATATGAATAATGAGTTGAAAAATCAGCTGATGCTTCTGCTGAAATTCTATTCTTTGCTTCATATGATCTATTTATGATAAATCCATCTATTGTGTCTTTTACTATATTTCCTCTATAGTCTCTTTCAAATTCTCTTTTATCTGTATCAGTTTCTATTTCTTTAACTAAATTATCATTATCATATGTAAGTTTTGTTAATCCATCTTTATTTTCTATTCTAGTTATATTTCCAATCTCGTTATATGAATAATATATACCCATATGTGTATTAGATAATTTTGGCGTTGTTAAATAAATTTCACCATCAATAGATATTCTTATTCTTATTCTATCATATGAATAACTAGGCTTTAAGCCTATTACATATGGTGCGTAATCTACATGATCTGAATTATTGATTAATTTAGTAATTGATGTATGATAATAATCATCTCCATAATATAATAATTCTACAAATACATATCCACTTATTATTTTTAAAAATGATAAAAGGGATGAGTCATCATCTGATTCCCCATAAATATATTTATCATATATAATATCACCCCTACCTTCTACATGAAATATATCATTTGAACTAATAAATGAATTTAAGATAGTTGGTATATTTTGATTATATACTTGTATAACATCAAAGCTATATTCTTCTTCGTCATCTTCATCAGGCTCATAAGGTATAATATCAAATGATAATAAATTGCCACTTATTATTGATTCATTTTTTAGTAATTCACTTTCATATTCTAATAAGAAATTAGTATTATATCTAAAAAACTTAATGAACTTATCATTTTTAATATAATATTTAATCATATTATTTGAATCATAATATAATTTAACATTATTTTCATATTCTGTTAGGGTAGTTATATTTGAATTATATGATATATTTGTAGTATACAAATTTCCTTTATCTTTTTCTATTTTTGTTATTTTATTATTTGTATAATAGAATTTTATATTCGTATTATCATTATTATTTATTATATTTAATATGTTTAATGAATATGAAATTTCATAATTAGATACTAAAACTGGTATATAATCTTCTTCTATTTCATCATATTGATAAATATAAAATGATAACTCAATATCATTTTGATTATTTTCATCTATTATTGTCTTAGCTGACATTACTTCTTCATTTGTATTAAATGTCTTTTTATAATTAATTGTGGTTACATTACTATCATATGAAAAATATATTTCTTCACCACTACATTTTATATAATTAATTACATTATTATTAACGCTAATATAAACTATTTTTGTATTATAATAATTAATTTGATATGGGTAATTATTGTTGTAAAAAAGATATTCAGTATTTGTTTTTCTATCAATTAATTTATGTGTTTTAGTTGAATCATTTTGATAAACATATAATAAATATGACATTGATTTATATATGGTATAATTATTTTCACTTGAATAATATATGGCATCTTCATAATCATTATAACAATCATATATTTTATAAATATTATTTGAATATTGAAATGAATAATAAAAATTAAGTTTATATGAATTAATTAAATTATCATTAAATACAAAAAAAGAATTCAAAAAATTCATTTTTACATAAGGGAATAAATCTAATGTATATGTTAAATTATTATTTGTATAATTAGTATTTAACAAATAAGAAAAAACATCAAAATTTGAATCAATATAATAAGTACCATCATCATATTTTTTATTCATAATATGCCTCCCTAAATATTAATTTTAAATGTATCGTAAATCTAATTTTAGAATAGCATAAAATACTGAATATTTGAAGAGGAAAAATATAAAAATTGACTTTTATTTATATAAAGTCATCTACTCAAAGCTAAATAGTAGATGAAATAATTGAATACGTGAAAAAAGTGAGACCTTAAAAGTCTCACTTTATTTTGTTATTAATCCAATCAATTATTTCATCATCTGATAATCCATATGCCTTATATACATCTTTTTTATTACCATGAGGAATAATTGTATCAGGTGAAAATGAATGCTTATAAACCTTAGATTTATAATCATTTTCTTCTTTATATTCTAATACTTTACTGTATAAAGTACCAGATGATACTACTTGTTCAAAAACAAGAATTGGTAAATTCATTTCAAATATTTGTTTTAGCATTGTTTCATCACAAGGCTTTATACATCTAGCATTAACTATAGTTATATCTAAATTATTCGTATTAGCTAAATCTAATATTCTTGTAATATCATCACCATACCCTAAAACAATTCCAGATTTTCCATTTTTGATTATTTCCCAAGATAGGTCGCATTCATAATCATAATTAAAATCTTTTATTACTTCTTTTGCTTTTGGATATCTAATAACCATTGGTTTAGATTCTTTAAAAGCATAGTTAAATAATCCTATAGCCTCATCAATGTTTCTTGGCATTGTAACAATTATATTTGGCATAGACATAAACATTGATACATCATATAAGCCTTGATGTGTTTCACCATCTTCTCCAACTATACCTGCTCTATCAATACCTATAATAACATTTAAATTTTGTCTTGATATATCATTTAAAAATTCATCATATGCTCTTTGAGCAAATGTTGAATACATTAATAAGACAACCTTTTTATTATGTAAGGCAATACCAGCACTCATTACAGCAGCATGTTCTTCTGCAATACCAACATCAATAAAATCATTTTTATATTTATCAGCAAACTCAGATAAATGTGCACCATTTTTCATTGCTGGAGTAATAACAAAAAATTGTTCTTTATCTCTCTTATTTAATAGATATTTACCTATTACCTCAGAATAGCTAATCATATTTGGTGAAGTATTATATTCAATTCCAGTTTTAGGATCAAATGGACCAACTCCATGAAATGATCCTTCTAAGTCATTTTCACTTGGTTTGTATCCCATTCCTTTTTTTGTTAAAAGATGTAAAACAATTGGATCTTTATTATTCTTAACTCTTTCAAATAATCTAATTACACTTTTTAATCTATTACCATAATAAGGACCGTAATAATCAAATCCTAAATCTTCAAACATATTATCATGTTGGAAAAAGCCTTTGATACTTCTTTTAATTTGATGTCCAAATCTGATAATGAAATTAGGTAATATTTTTTGTAAACCAGATTTCGTTGTTCTAACGATTTTTGTTGATCTTAATCTTAAGAATGTTTTAGTTAATGCACCTACAGATTTAGATATACCCATTTTATTATCATTTAAAATAATAATAGGTGATTTACCTTTTACCTGGCCTAAATAATTTAATCCTTCAAATGATATTCCATTAGATATAGATGAATCACCAATTAATACTACTTGGCGCTTTGAATCATTAGATACCATAAGACCTGATGCAGCTGATATTGATGTAGAGGAATGGCCTGATTCCCATATATCATATTCTGATTCAGCTCTTTTTATATATCCTGACATTCCATTAAATTGTCTTAATGTTTTAAAATCTTTAGCTCTTCCTGTTAAGATTTTGTGTACATATGCTTGATGTCCTACATCAAATAAAAATTCATCTTTATCTACATCAAAAACATAATACATAGCAACAATTATTTCAACAACACCTAAATTAGAAGAAAGGTGACCACCTGTAATTGATATATTATCTATTAAAAATTGTCTAATTTGATCACATAATTCATATAGTTCTTTCATTGATAAATCCTTTATGAACTTAGGATCTTTTATAGATTCTAAATCAATCACAATATTCACCTCCTAATGTCATAATAACCAATGTTATTATAATCTTTATAATGATTAAAATCAACACGGAATACTTGATTAAATAAGATTAAAAGGTAAAAGAAAAAGGAGCAAGTCCTTTATTCTTTATATTCAGTATTATATCCATGATTATCTTTAGGTCTTAAATCATTAGGATATCTAGTATCAGAAAAAATATCAGTACCTGTTTTATTAATTAGTTTATATACTTTCATATAATCTTCTATATCTACTATATTAATTCCGCATCTAATTGATTGACCACGATTATTTTCTCTATATCCTGTTGTTATAAAAACATCACCAACATCATGTTGTTTTTGAACCTCTCATGATTAAAATCATAAGATTCTAACTTCTAATATCGTTATAGAGACTATAACGGCATAGATATAATGCTGATAAAGTTGCCTAAATCCTGTCTAGAAGACACATTATATCTACCTA